>Ga0209208_10005552_pt1 | contig 17563 bp, 5 predicted proteins | sample S1TSphfallax_3_FD_187694 | JGI IMG/M metagenome (GOLD analysis project Ga0209208, IMG submission 187694) | Host-associated microbial communities from peat moss isolated from Minnesota, USA - S1T2_Fd - Sphagnum fallax MG (SPAdes) (version 2) | ecosystem: Host-associated > Plants > Peat moss >... | reverse complement strand
CTTTTAGTGGTCGGGAGTCAAACTGCCAATTTGACTCCCGGCCCTTCTTTTGCCCATAACTTGGGCGACAGATGTCCAAATGCCCAATGCGAGGGCATTTTCGATATCTACGCTTCAAGACCTTTCTAATGACACCAATAACACCCCCAATGCAAGGTGTTTTGGGTCCTGCTGTCGAGCTCTGAACATTCGGGAGTCCCGGAGGACTCCAAATCCCCAACTTTTCTAAGTGTTGGGCTTCACCCCCCACACTTGGCCAAGTTAGGGTTGCGACATCAAAGAAATCAGCTCAAAGGATTGTGTGTTACTTTGTAACTAATACCTAGGCTCTGGCTAAGCAGTAGTGTTTCCATCATCTAAGGACATGGTGTTGTCCCATACCCCAAAATTTTGTAACAATACACAACACTAGTTACAAGGTTCTAACACAATGTACGGTTGAAAGAATATAGTGCATTGACGAACTTTTGAATGGACGTCTTTGAATGGACGTCGATGGATGGAACCAAACATACGGAATAGTGACGGACATTAAACGAAACAAAACAACCATCAGACGAAACGAAACTGCCATTGGACGGAATTGAACTATTGTCAGATGGAATGAAATTGCCACCGGACATAATGGCAATGAACATCGAACGAAACGAAACTACCATTGGACCCAAATCAAACAAAAGTCCAATGAAAGTTGGACCGACATCCAATGAAAGTCCAACAAAAGTCAAATGGACATTTGACGAAAGTCCAACATATGTCAACTCTGACATCAACATAACGTCGACTGTGATGTTAGTAAGACATTGACTCCACCGGCCAGTGGTGCAACATCCGACGATGTGGTGGCCAACAACTACGACGGCATTGCAATGCAAGTTCCACATCGATGGCGGATGCCAACGTGATGGACACCGCGCTGCAACTCGTGGTGTTGCAGTTCACAACGCTAGAGCTCACGATCTTGTAGCTTGTAGTGCTACGTTGCAAATGGGTTTTTTTTTAGATGATTACTTCACGTTGCACCCAGTTGTAAAGGTCTCCGCCTCTACGCAAAAGAGAGAATGTGTATATGCACGAGAGAGAACACAAAAAGACGGCGTGTATCTGCATGAGAGAGAGAACACAAAGAAACAGTGTGTATCTGCGCGAGAGAGAAAACACAAAGAGAGAGCGTGTATTTGCATGAGAGAGAGAACGCAAAGAAACAACGTGTATCTGCGCAAGAAAGAGAACGCAAAAAGATAGCGTGTATCTGCGCAAGAGAGAGAACACAAAGAAATGGCGTGTATCTGCGCGAGAAAAAGAATGCAAAGAGACAACGTGTATCTGCATGAGAGAGAGAACGCAAACAGATAGGGTGTCTCTGTGCAAGAAAGAGAACGCAAAAAGACAACGTGTCTCTATGTAAGAGAGAGAACGCAAAAAGACAGCATGTATTTGCGCGAGAGAGAGAACGCAAAAAGATAGCATGTTTTTACGTGAAAGAAAGAACGCTAAAAGACAGTGTGTCTCTGCGAAACGAAGAGAGTGAGAGAGAGAAAGAACCTCTCCAAGATACATCACTTCCCTTGATCTCGGCTCTATTGGTTGGCAGAAATGTAACAACATAAGCTCCCTCTGGCAATAGCAACACTAACAATAGTAACACCGACAACAACACCAATAATAACAACACATGCAACAATAACACCAACAACAACACTAACAACAACATTAACAGCAACACCAATAGTAACACCAACAGCAACACTAACAGCAACACCAACATCAACACTAGCAACAACAACACCAACAACAATAACACCTGCAGTTAGAACACTGTCAACAACACCAGCAACATCAACAACAGAAGAAACTTAATAACTTAAAGACAAAAGAAATTTACCACTTTCAACATTAAGCAACAAAAAAGAGTTTTTCTAGAATTAAGTTGCAAAGAAGGAAAAAACATGTAATGTATGTAAACGGTGGCCGTGTAATGACTGTTGTGAGCATCTAGAAATCTTATCTGAGTATGGAAGAAACTTTCTAACTATGGAGCAAGCTCTCCCTAACAAAGGAATTCTATAAAAACTAAAAGGAGAAGGGAAAGGCTTGGCCTTTTATACAACCGCTAACAAGTTAAAATCGTAAGCACCTAATAGCGTAGAATCACCTAAGAATGTATAGTAACCCTAAAAGTCATGATGGGCATGCCCGTAACCGACCGTCATGCATGAGGCCATGCATACGAGCATGACACATGTTTACAACCTTCATTTTCACTTTCATCTTGTTTTTCTCATTTGTCTCCCGCCCCCCCGCCCCCCAAGCATGTTTGCCTTCTCCAGCATCTTGATTTTGAAATTAATTCCATCATTATATTTTTTCAACCAATATTTTTTTGGAAGCAAAATTATATTTTTCATCGTCTTCATTCTGAAATCATTATCATCATTAAATGTCTTCATCCAATTTATTGTGTAAGGTAACATCCGAGGATTGGGAGATTCCCATAAGGGCCCACCCAAGGCAAAGTGGAGGACCTTATATGCACATCAAGAAAGCCCTTATTGTAAAATTGTCCAATTTGAAGCCATTACACCATAAAAATACGATAGACCTATTCAAAATAGGAAAGGTTTCGAAAACAAACAAAATGATCCTTTGTAAAATGGGGAATTTTTCAAAAAAAAAATTGTTCACTTGCTTTGCAAAGGAACAACTACACTTTATAGCAAAGCTTCCATTAACATTACAAATTGATAGCAAATTTTTTATGATTTAGAAACATGTCTACCTTTTTCATCACCTTCATTTTGAAATCAATTTCAACATTAGATTGGAGCTCCCTTATTGCTAGCCATTGTGACACACCCTTTTAGACTTGTTAAGTGTATTGGCAATAAACATTTGATTCTACAACATTGGGATTCTATAAACCTACTACATACTCCTTAGCTCTTCACTTTTAATACACCAAATGCAAGAGCTTTAAGATGAATGATTAAGATGGAAAAACATGTTACATTGTGTAATTTTCAATCATATCAAATACACAAACAAATAAAAATAATGATTAATGCAACTTCAAGCCAAAACCAGATCACAACTTTAGCACATATTTGCATACACTCAACTTTGACCCAAAATGTTATAAGAAACAATACCTAATATACTTCTTATCTCCCCATGGGGCTACATGCAAATGTTATTTTTTCAAAATTTTCAAAGTCCTCATTTTATAAACCTTAAAATTGCATTTCAGGGACCTTAGATTACATCTCATGCTACAAGTTAGCCAAAGTTGTGTAACAATTTACCACCAGATCAAAGATTGCTTTCATTTCTAAATGGAAAACTCAATTTCATCATATTTTTTGTGTTCCCATGGGGTTACATCCAAATGATATTCAAATTTCTCAAATCTTACTATGATCAGAACACATTGATGTCTTGCAACTTTTAAGCGTCATAACCGTTAAGAAAGATATTTGTTTCCAACATTGGATGCCCATATATTATAATCTTCAGAAATTTCCAACATTTTGTCGAACTCTTCAGTTACACATGATTTCTTATTCCAAATCCCATTTTGAATGGTTGAAATTATTTTTGACATTTTTTTGTCATTACCTTTCAAAAAATCATAATTATTAGGATTTTTTTTTTCTAAAAATGCAAGCCCACTATCTTTTTATTTTCATTCATGTATTTTCTGTAATATGAAAATCAAGCAATTTCAACATGTTTTGAATAGTCCAACCTCATTTTAGATAGTTGAAACTTTGACAAAGTCTCAACTTTCATTTTCAAAGTGCAATTTAAAGGGTCTTGGGAGTTTTCACACCATCCCTTTCAAAGACTTCCCACTTAATGCACAAAGTTCCATCCACCTCATTTAATTTGTCCCATGTCCAAAGTTTGCTTTCATTGTGCCAAAACATGATAACATCCATGATTAGAACATTATGTGGCTAATCATGTGTTCATGGGGAACATCTCCTTGTGCATGTATGATTAGGACATTTTGTGATCGTAAATAAGGTCTTTTGTATTTCAATCTATTAGTATGTTTCATAGGACTTCAGTTTTTGTTTCCATTACAGTGCATGTATTATTTGTCTACTTCATGAAATTCAAAGGCATGTGTGAAACATGCCATTGTATCCCCATATTTAATCACCCTTACCATTTCAATTTAATTCTCATGAAGAGTTGAATAGTTCATTTCAAGTTTCAAAAAACTATGTTGTTCAAATCAAGAAATAACAATTGATATCACCCAACAAACTTACAAATGTGTAACCCAAGACTTAATCTTCATACTTCTTTTGTTGCACAAGTGCTCAAAATTCAATTAATTTTTCTTTAACAACATCAACCATGCATGGTGCATTTTTTAACCAAATTATAACTTGACATGTTTGTGTTGTCCTACACACCAATAGTTTGTAATAACAAAAGTTTCATGTTATTTATTTAAGAAACATTAATAGAGATCTTCAAATATATGATTGAGTTTGTAACTAATATTCTAACCATAAAGGACATATGTGAAGTCATTATGATATTTTAGTCATCATTAAATTGTTTTTATTATTACAAATTGGACCTAAAACTTGAGCAACATTATTTTCTAAATTTAAAATATTTTTCATTATAAATTTATACTAAATAATAAGATTTTTTTCAATTATTTTTATTTCATTATTTTCATCCTAATAAATGCTGACATGTGTGAGCACGTAAACTAGGTAGTCTAGGTAGGTATGGAATATTCAATCAATATTCCAATGTTGACCACAATGAATGTCATTTGTGAAATTTGATCCTTGTATCCCAAGGATGGAGTTCAACTTTTTTACCACCAAACCACTTTAGTTATTGTCTAAATAATTTAATTTTTATTTTATTTAGACCATATTTCATTTGAACATAACACAAAATCTCAAATTTGACATTCATATCATATAATAATTTTTCCAAATGAAAAAATTGAAAATTTATTCAAAAATTTCTCCAATAATGTATACAATTATATAATTTACTTTTCAAATTTTAACTCATTTTTAAAAATTATTTTAATTTTTTTATTGAATAACCTTTCAATGACCATTCTTTGAAAAGAATAAATTAGAATACATGATTTGAAAATGGAAAAACCGTTGTGGCTAATACCTGAATATATAAAATATATCGTTCATATCTTAAACCTTCATTTGATTTAAAAATTTATATTATACAATTTTTCTCACAATGTATCATGATTTTACCAATAACTTTTAATTTAAACATATGAGCTCATATAATTTATCCACATAAAATATTTATAAATGGATCATAAATAAATAATATATATAATCTGTAAATATTATACATATTAAATATGATATATAAATTTAATATAAATATTTTATTTTAATTTAATAATTATAATCATAAATATTTAAAATACTTAACTAATTTTTTGAAATCATAAATTTTATTCATTTGTACACATATAATTTAATATAATTGTGTAATTTTTTTACACATCTAAATTTATTTATTTATTTTTATAAATATGTTCTTATAAATTATTAAATTTATGATAAATTTTTATTGTACAAAAAAATTATATATTTCTCACATATTACAATTTCAATTTATTTTTAAATTCCAATATACACATTTATCTATAATATATCATAATTTCCCAATTAAATATATATTTTTATAATATCTAATTTACTTACTTTGATTATTTTAAATGGATCATATATCAAAAACATATATATATATATATATACTAAAGGTTCCCATGTTACCTATAATGTAGAATATTAACCAAAGTTAATTCCTACATGTGGTAGTTCATTGTGTTTTTTTATATTCATATTAAATTATTGATAATCATTTTTTAATCATTATAAAATAAATGTATAACAACATTGTCTATGTAATGACACATCATCTTATTCACGTCATTTGCATAATTATTATTTAGTCATATTTGAAATGACTTTGTCATTCTCACATTTTGAAATGATATCTTGAACATACATATCACCTTGTCATCAATCATGGATGCCATATGAATGAAAATTTGCAATAAAAAACAATGTCATCATTCCTATTACAATGTTATCATCTACTAATCAAATGCACCACTACTATATGACTATAACTTTTTTCCACATAGGATTTCAAATAATATCTTCTGATTATAATCAAATATGTAGTCATTTAGAACAACTAATCGTTGATTTTTTGGTTGCAAAAGGATAGAATTCATTTTAGTGAAATAATATCATTAAAATGGATAATTTCACATGGAAGGTTTCATACATTAGAATAAATTTTGCTTCAAAATAAAATATTGTGATTCACCTTTTTACATACCCCCCATTGATAATAATAAAAATGCCAAACCACAAGCCAATCATTAAGTCCCTAAATTTTGTTAGTTGATGTGGCATTAGACGATAATCTTGCTGAAACCTAAATTGGTTGATATTTCTATTTTGTAAAACTTATTTTGTCAAAAAATATACAGTTATTGCGAATTGAAAATTAATCATTTTTTTCCACATGGTAGTCAAAACACTAAACCCATGCTACAAGTGAGTACGTTCCCTTATTTTCCATCAAAAGTTTTGGTTACCATTTCTTTAACAATTACGTCTTGATTACATTCAAGTTGGCTTGAGTGCAAATTTACCATAAATCCTCTAAAGTTCAGATTTTGTATGACATGTTTTAAATTTTAATACTTCATCGTGTTATTCGGTTCAAACAAATGTTAGCAAGTTTTTAATTTGAAGAAGATTCATATTTGAATTCTAGGTCAAATTCTAAGGCATCGAGATTAAAAAATTCAAGGTTTTGTTGGAAATGCCCTTGGAATTAGATTAGGTAACCAAGTCTCTCAAAGAAAGAAATAAAACTTGAACTCATGGAGGTATTGTCCCTTTTCAAATAGTTTAAGGTTCTCTAATTAAATAAGTAGAAATTTTTAGTGAAAATAAAAGAATAACCTTATTTTTTATGCAAATAGTTAGTTGTGTGTAACGGAGATGGAATTTGACCTAATTTGAAATTGGACATGGCTCTAATTTTGTTACAAAAAAACTATCCAACTAGATTTGTTACAAATGTAAAAGCCAATCTTAGGACTAGATTAAAGGTTCCGTTTAAAATCAAAACTAGACAATATTTGTTCAAACTTTAGTTTCAAGGCCAATGCATATAAAGAATATTGGAATGAAAATGATCCACATATGGGTGAACCTAAAAAATTTTCCATCCATCCACATGTCTCAAAGAATAAAATTATTTAATATGGATATAGTATAATCTATATAATATTATAATGGAGGTGGAATTAGACATAGTGATATTATATTTATCCATATATATACATCCATCCACATCCTCATACAACCTTGCAATATTGCTTTTGATTATTTATATGGTTTTTCAAGTTCATCAATCATGGTTAGTGTTTCATGCATTAGCATTTTCCTCCTTTCATATGACCAAATCCATTTTCTAGCAAAATTATTTTTGTTCATGAACTATACCCTTCACGAGTTGTGAATCATTATAGCCTAGCCACATATTAAGTAGGTTGATGGTGAAAAAAGGTGTAAATGTTTAGTATAAACAAAAAGATTTCTTTGATTGCCTTACCTATTGTTAGCCCCTAACACTATGGGGCTTTAATGTCAAGAACAATTCCAAAAGGTTACATGTTTGTTTTTACCCTACATTTAGGGTTTCAGTTTCAAGGGATTAGGTCCTTTTCATTTATTCAAGGTATTGGGCAAATGGATGGATATAGGACCCTTTAACACAAGTGGATGAAAGCACAATTAAGGGGACAATTTGGATTGTCAGAATTGTATTTTTTCTAAATTGTAAATGAACTTAATATGCAAAGTCATATTCAACATTAACGTTATCAAAATTTAAATTATCCATGTTGTAATAGACTTTAATTAGAATAATGTTAAAGAATATGGATTGATTTATTTTTAAAAGTTTATTCATAATGAACTTTCAAAATGATAACATTAAGTTGATCATGCAAATATAGTAGTGCAAAATGTGAATTCAAAAAGTATGTCATATTAATGTTAGAATAAAAATTGACAACCATCAAATAAGGAATTTATAAATAAGGTTCATTGAAAAAAAATCAATATATAAAGAAATTTTGATTAAAAAATAGTAAATGCCATGATGTTTGTCATTTTTACCATTTATAATCCATTTCACACTAAAATGATCAAACTTTCACATCAATTTTTGGACCAATCACATGTTTAATAATATCTAAAACTTGATTTACTAGTATCTTTTTATCAAAATCATAGGGGATAATTATAATATTTAAAATTTCATAAATATTATAATTGCAAGAATGTGTGAAAACACCATGAAAACTTTGGCATATAAACATTGTAAAAATTTTACTCCTCAATTGCATGGAAATGATGGAAAAAAATCATGACTTATGATAACATGATGATAACAAGAAATTACACATTATTTGTACTTAGAAAAATATTCATGGATTTCACACTAATTTAATCATAATACAACATGACAAATGTGTTAGCACTACACACAAACTTTAAACAACAAATCCGTACAAATTTTTATTTTTTTTGTTAGGTAGGATTTTGTGACGGGGAGTTCACAAATATGCATAATGGGGGTTTGTTTTGATCTTGGGAGCTTACAAATGCATAATGGGGATTGTTATGGTTTTGAAAGTTGGGTGCAAATTAGGTATAACGAGTCATTTCAAGATGTAACCATTGTTTAATTTCCATTGTGATAGGTGGTTATTGAAATTGATATTAATTTTTTTGGATGAATTCTTACAACAATATTCTTGATATATTATGAGAATATGGAATATCCAGTTTTTTTATAAAAACCAATGTTTTTGTTTAGTTTAAAGGATCTTTTTAAATACTTAAATTTTCTTAATGTATATATTTACATTATAATATAATGCAACATTTTTTTAAGTCATAAGTATTGAAAACATTTTAAAATCAGTTTGTAAATCATGATTTTGAGCATATTTTATGAGACATTTTGCTTAAATAAAAACATAGTAAAATATTTTAAAAATAAGTGGCTCCTTATACCTAGTTTGGACCCAACTCACAAATATGCATATGTGGGTCTTGTTTTCATCTTGGGAATTCACAAATATGCAAAACATGGGTCTATGTTCATCTTAGGAATTCACAAATATACACAATGTGGGTATTGTTTTCATCTTGGGAACTCCCAAATATGCATAATGCAAGTTTTCTTTAGTTTTTTTGGAACTCACAAATGCATAACAAAGGTATGTTTTGATCTTGGAAGTTCACAAATGGAAAATGATAAGTTTGTTAATTTGACCTTAGAAGATTTGTACCATACTTAGGAATCAAATATGGTAATCAAATGTTGAAATAAGATGTTGACAATTTCAACACCTTATTTTTAGTTTTCCAAATGTATTAAGAGAATGCCTTTTTAAATTTGTGGCATTAATTTCTTCATTTTGTTACGCTTTGTTTCCACATTAAAAATCTAAGTCCACATGTCATGTTGTATGCTACTCACATTCGTTCTTGTCCATCCAAGGTGTTTTCCAATTTTCCAAATTTAGACCCAAAAATTTGAATAATGAAATTTATTTCCATTTATTTGTCCAATTAGATTAGGGATTTATTTGCCTTTCACTATAAGAAAATGTGATTTTTCAAAAGCTCCAACTTTGATTAAAATGTCCATATTGACCAAAGGGGATGGCCATTTTGATTAAAGACCTAGGGCATGAAATACTGAAGTTATTTTTTATTAAAGTGACCTTTTTAACCATGTGACAAACCAAACAAATTTGGTCAAAAAGGCCAGGGGTCCATCAAGATGACCAAGGCTTAGTTAAATTTACCATACTCAATGGCCATTATGATTTATAATTAGTCAAATTGCCCAATCTAATTTGACACTTAATCAAATCAACCATACTAATTTGGCTATTTAATGTATGAGTTTATTTCTTTTAGGGTACATACCAAACATAAGTTCATAGTTACTAGGCCTTAGGTTAGGCATATTACATCTAATAGGTACTTATAATATTTAATAGGCTACTTACATGCTACCTTTTAAGCATATTTAACTATGTAAACTTAGTACATTAATTAGTGGATATTTAATAATTGATAGATAATACTCAATATATGATTAATATTTTATGTAATAAATTAGTCACCAAATAAATGTTAATTAATAACCAATAACTAAGCTATCCATCAAGTTGTTAATTATTAATTATTAATTCATAGTAAATAATAAATAATAGACAATCAATTATCAATAATAAATAATTGGAAAAATCCAATTAAAAGTAATTAAAATTAGATATTTAATAATTAAAAGTAAAATATTTGTATTTAATGTTTAATATTTAATATTTAATAGGAAATATTCAATAATCAGCCATTTATATTGAATAATCATTAATTAATAACACATGATATTATTTATTTATAATTTATAATAGTTAATCAATCATTCGTATTTAATTAATTAATAACATGTAGTAATTTACTATGTGTAAGGTTATCTAGGTAAATATTTGGTACATGGTATAACCTCCTACGCACATAAGTAATACAAAAATATTGAACTTCATAGATGAATGTTACAATATGTACATCAAAACAAAAAATTCAATTAAGTTTATTACAATATGATCACAAAGGTTTTGAATTTTTGAAATGGTAGTCCGATCATAAGGACTTGACTCCCCAAAGTAGAGGTGAAGAGTTTAAATCCTCACACATACAACATTGGTTACCTAGTTTAGGTGGCCTAGGCTAAATAACATAGATAGGTAGGTAAATTATTTTATTTATTATTTACATTAATTATTTAATGATGTAAGTAGCTAAAATTATTAATTGATGGACAAACATATTATTATAAATATTCTATTATATATGAGATATAATATGTAGTGTATTGTTTTTAAAATAATATAAGACAATAAATATTATTATTATTTAAAAATTAATTCATATATAATTGTTGTCAAAATATTTTTGATTAATAAAAATATAGTCAAAAAGCCAACCAAAAAGACCACCAATAAAACTTAATCAAAATGGTTGGGTCTAAAACGACTTGGCCAAAATGGCACATTGGTCAAGTTAAATAGGGGCCATTTGGGGTGCCTTTTGATTAATTTTCACAGTAAAAAAAAACATTGTTTTCTTGTAGCATTTGAAGTAAACAAATATCATTTTGAAAATTTCCTAAAGATTAAAAAAAATGATTTTTTTTCAAAAATTATAAATCATTAAAAAATCCTAATAATTTTAGGTACATTAAAATTTTAATTAATTAATGTTAAAATTCACCGATGAATAAGGACATAAAACATAATCAAGGATATGTTTTGGCCTTTGGAAATCACAAAATAACCCAACATATTTTTTATAATGAAATTGGGTGCTCCTTTATTTTATTTTTTTCCCCCTTTCTTTGGCCTTTTGGTTCTGACTTCGCTTGTCTTTGCAACTAATCCATGTTTTTATTTCACTAGGAGAAAAACATGGTTTTTAAAGCTATTTAAGTTGACTAATTTGTCTTTTAGATTGGTGAAATGTCCATTTTGATTAGAGGTCCTCCATATGAACAATCATTGTAATGTTTAACTCCTCAATCTGACTAGTGATGACCCATTTGAGTACCTATCAAATGGGGACATCTAGTCAAGTTTAAAAAAAGATATTTTGGGTCCAAATGGTTAGAGCCTTATAGTAAAATGGGACATTTAAACAAGTTAAACAAATAAAAAAACATCCTCGGTCAAGATGGCAATTGAGTTTTTAATAGAATTGGACAAAAAAATATGACATCCTATTTATGTACCATCATAACTATTTTCCTAGGTACCGACATAGGTAGTAGTAATGGCTACCTTACATAGATAGGTGCCTAGGTACTATAATAGGTTAGGTTGGTATAGTAGTTTGATGGCCAATACACCTCTTACCTATTAAGTTACATACTTCATTATTTCTTAATTAAATTATATATTTACATAAGTTTTTAATATATAATATTGTAAGATGTCAATTTAAAAATTTGTGAAAACTTAACAATTTTAGAAATTGTAATTCATTGGTAAGGACTTGGTTTATCATTAGGGAGGTGAGAGTGTCAACAATACATTTTCACACTGAATTAATCATACATATAAAAACTGCAACACTATTGGATTCATGCCTTTTCCCAGGTTTATAAATACCATGCATCCATAAAAACCAAGGCAACAACTTCTATGTGTTATGCTACATGTGATGAACAATTATTTTTGTAAAACTTCACTCACACCTACAAATTATTTCAATTAAGAAACACAAAATAATATTGTGCATGCACACACATATTCACACACACACACACACACACACACACAAACACACGTTACATACATGCATGAATGTTCTATCATTTATTACACCAAAATGATTATAATAAAATAATCTATGTCCACATCGATTTCCATGTCTTCATGTTCCAATGAATGGCTCTACTTTTTAGTCAACTAATACTCTCCTCCTTTGCCTTAAAACCAAACAACTTAAATCTTCACCACTATCTAATCATTTAACACACTTTTCATCTCTTCCCCATAACTTCAAAACTTCACACCTAATCACACTCCTTCTTTTCCTAGATTGCTCTCCTTTAATTCCTCCCATAATGCCCCGGTTCTTGTCTTACAATGTCCTTTTCAACTCTCACCATGTCTAAATTTAGTTAAGTGGTTATAACTAACTATCATGTCAGTTATTTGGAGGTTAAAAAATTTAGACTCATAACTACCTCAAACAAAGTTCCATTTGAAAATTTTAAGGACTCAATCTATAGCTCTTGGAAAGAGCTTTCCTATGCCATATCAATTGTCTCAATCAGAGTTGATTTGACCTTTGAAACTATCAAAAACATTTATCAACTATCAATTACTATTGGTTACCCACATAGCCGGTTGTAGGTCTACCGGTTTGGATACTACTTGCTAGTTTGCCTTTCTATTCCTCTCCCTAGTAATTTTCTTGCCTTCAGAAAGGTTTAGGTCTTAATATTTATGACCTATGTTCATGTTGAAGGGGTTATGCTAGGTATGTTAAGTTGGGTAGCTAGGCTAGATAGGCATGATTGGAATATTCAATCAATATTCCAATGTTGACCACAACAAATGTCATTTGTGAAATTTGATCCTTGTATCCCAAGGATGGAGTTCAATTTTTTTACCATCAAACCACCCTAGTTGTGGTGTAAATAATTTAACGTTTGTTTTATTTAGACCATATTTCATTTAAACATCACACAACATCTCAAATTTGCTCATTCATATCATATTAATAATTTTTCCAAATGAGAAAATTGAAATTTTATTCAAAAATTTCTTCAATAATGTACACAATTATATAATTTATTTTTCAAATTTTAATTAGTTTTTTAAGAACATTTCAATGATCATTCTTTGGAAAAAATAAATTATAACAAATGATTTGTAAATGGAAAAATTGTTGTGGTTAATACATGAATATATAAAATATATCTTTCATATCTTAAACTTTCATTTGATTTAAGAATTTATATTATACAATTTTGCTTCCAATATATCATGATTTTCCCAATAACTTTTAATAGAACATATGAGTTAATATAATTTATCCACATAAAATATTTATAAAAGGATCATAAATAAATAATATAAATAATCTTTAAGTATTATACATAATAAATGTGATATATTAATATTAATATTAATATTTAATATTTAATAAACTTAAATAATTTTTTGAAATCATAAATTTTACTCATTTGTAGACATATAATTTAATATAATTGTGTAAATTTTTAACACATCTAAAATAAATAGATTTACTTTTATAAATATAGTATAAAAATTATGATAAAAATTTAATGTACAAAACAATTATACATTTTTCACATCTTACACTTTCATTTTATTTTTAAATTCCAATATACACATTTATTTATAATATATCATAATTTTTCAATTAAATATATATTTTTATAATATCTAATTTATTGACATTGAATATTTAAACTAGATCATATATCAAATATATATTTAAAATGTGCTAATGTTTCCTATATTACCTATATGTAGAATATTAACCAAAATCAATTCCTTACATGAGGTAGTTCATTGTGTCTTTTTAAATTCATATTAAAAAACTAATAATCATTTTTGAATCATTATAAAATAATTGTATGACCACATTGTCTATGTAATGACACATTATTTATTCACATCATTTGCATAATTATTATTTAGTAATATTCTAAATGACTTTGTCATTCTCACATTTTGAAATGATATCTTGAGAAACCATATCACTTTGTTATCAATCATGGATGCCATATGAATGGAAATTTGCAATGAAAAAGATGTCATCATTCCTATTACGATGTTATCATCTACTAATCAAATGCACCATTAATATATGACTATAACTTTTTCCCACATAGGATTTCAAATAATATTTTACAACTATAATCAATTATGCAGTTGTTTAAGACAACTAATCATTAATTTTTTTGTTGCAAAGGATAGAATTCATTCTAGCAAAATAATATCATTAAAATGGAAATTTTCACATGGAAGGTTTCATACATTAGAACAAATTTTGCTTCAAAATTAAATATCATGATTCACCTTTTTACATACTCCCCATTGATAATAAGAAAAGTGCCAAACCATAAGCCAATCATTAAGTCCCTAAATTTTTTTAATTGATGTGGCATTAGATGATAATCATGTTGAAACCTAAATTGCTTGATATTTCTATTTTGTAAAAACTTATTTTCTCAAAAAATATGTAGTTATTACGAATTGAAAATTATTATTATTTTTCCACATGGTAGTCAAAACAATAAACCCATGCTACAATGAGTACATTCCCTTATTTTTCATCAAAAGTTTTGGTTACCATTTCTATAACAATTATGTCTTGATTACATTCAAGTTGGCTTGAGTGCAAATTTACCATAAATCGTCTAAAATTCAGATTTTGTATGACATGTTTTAAATTTTAATACTTCGTGTTATTGGGTTCAAACAGTGTTAGCAAGTTTTTTTATTTGAAGAAGGTTCATATTTGAGTTCTAGGTCGAATTCGAAGGCATCAAGATAAAAAAATTGAAGGTTTTGTTGGAAATGCCCTTGGAATTACATTAGGTAACCAAGTCTTTAAAAAAAAGAAATAAAACTTGAACTCATGGAGGTATTGTCCCTTTTCAAATGGTTTAAGGTTCTCTAATTAAATAAGTACAACTTTTCAATAAAAATGAAAGATTGACCTTCCTTTTTATGCAAATAGTTAGTTGTGTGTAATCGAGATGGAATTTGACCTAATTTGAAATTGTATATGGCTTTAATTTTGTTACAAAAAAACTATGCAACTAGATTTGTTACAAATGTAAAAGCCAATCTTAGTACTATATTAAAAGATCCCTTTTAAGTCAAAACGAGACAATATTTGTTCAAACTTTAGTTTCAAGACCAATGCATATAAAGAATAGTGGAATGAAAATGATCCACATATGGGTGAATGTAAGACATTTTCCATCCATCCACATGTCTTAGACAATAAAATTATTTAGTATGGATAGAATATAATATCTATATAATATTATAATGGAGGTGGAATTAGACCTAGTAATATTATCTTATCAATATTATATACATCCATCCACATCCTCCTACAACCTTGCAATATTGCTTTTGATTATTAATATGGTTTTTCAAGTTCATCAATCATGGTTAGTGTTTCATGCATTAACATTTTCTTCCCTTCACATGACCAAATCCATTTTCTAGCAAAACTGTTTTTGTTCCTGAACTATACCCTTCAAGATTCATGAATCATTTTAGCCTAGCCACATATTAAGTAGGTTGATGGTGAAAAAAGGTGTAAATGTTTAGTATAAACAAAAAGATTTTTTGATTGCCTTACCTGTTGTTAGCCCCAAACACTATGGGGCTATAATGTCAAAAACAATTCCAAAAGGTTACATGTTTGTTTTTGGGCTACATTTAGGGTTTTAGCTTCAAGGGATTAGTTCCTTTTTCATTTATTCAAGGTATTGGGTAAATGGATGGATATAGGATCCTTTAACACAAGTGGATGAAAGCACATTTAAGGGGACAATTTGGATGGTCACAATTGTATTTTTTCTGAATTGTAAATGAACTTAAAATGCAAAGTCATATTCAACATTAACATTATCAAAATTTAAATTATCCATGTTGTAATAGACTTTAGTTAGAATAATATTTAAAAATATGGATGGATTTATTTTCAAAAGTGTATTCATAATGAACTTTCAAAATGTAACATTAAGTTGATCATGCAAATATAGTAGTGCAAAATGTGAATTCAAAAAGTATGTCATATTAATGTTAGAATAAAAATTGACAACCATCAAATAAGGAATTTAGAAATAAGGTGCATCGAAAAGAAATTCAATATATAAAGAAATTTTGATTAAAAAAAAGTAAATGCCATGATCTTTGTCATTTTTACCATTTATAATCCATTTTTCACTAAAATGATCAAACTTTCACATCAATTTTTGGACCAATCACATGTTTAATTATATCTAAAATGTGGTTTACTAGTATTTTTTATCAAAATCATAGGGGATAACTATAATATTTACAATTTCAGAAAATTTTAATTGCAAGAATGTGTGAAAACACCATGAAAACTTTGGCATCCAAACATGTACAAATTTTATTCCTCAATTGCATGGAAACGATGGAAAAAAATCATGACTTATGGTAACATTATGATAACAAGAAATTACACATTATTTGTACCTAGAAAAATATTCATGGATTTTACACTAATTTAATCATAATGCAACATGACAAATGTGTTAGCACTACACACAAACTTTAAACAACAAATCCGTACAAAAAAAATTGTTTTTTTGTTAGGTAGGATTTTGTGATGGGAAGTTCACAAATATGCATAATGGGGGTTTGTTTTGATCTTGGGAGCTTACAAATGCATAATGGGGATTGTTTTGGTTTTGAAAGTTGGGTGCAAATTAGGTATAAAGAGTCATTTCAAGATGTAACCATTGTTTAATTTCCATTGTGATAAGTGGTTCTTGAAAACCAATGTTTTTGTTTAGTTTAAAGGACTTTGTTAAATACTTAAATTTCTTAATGTATATATTTACATTATAATATAATGCGACATTTGTTTAAGTCATAAGAATTGAAAACATTTTTAAATCAGTTTGTAAATCATGATTTTGAACATATTTTATGAGACATTTTGCTTAAATAAAGACATAGTAAAATATTTTAAAAATAAGTGGCTCCTTACACCTAGTTTGGACCCAACTCACAAATATGCAGAACATGGGTTTATGTTCATCTTAGGAATTCACAAATATACACAATGTGGGTGTTGTTTTCATCTTGGAAACTCCCAAATATGCATAATGGAGGTTTTCTTTAGGTTTT
>Ga0209208_10005551_pt1 | contig 17565 bp, 14 predicted proteins | sample S1TSphfallax_3_FD_187694 | JGI IMG/M metagenome (GOLD analysis project Ga0209208, IMG submission 187694) | Host-associated microbial communities from peat moss isolated from Minnesota, USA - S1T2_Fd - Sphagnum fallax MG (SPAdes) (version 2) | ecosystem: Host-associated > Plants > Peat moss >... | reverse complement strand
AGAATTATTAGATCGTTCTTACAATACCTTACGACTCGGCTACCTGAGCAAGATGCACAAGAAAGGTCAACTGGAGTTAAGATATCCTGACAAACCTACTCACCCCGATCAGGGATATCGTACCAAAAAGTCAAGCAGTAGTGATTTTTAAGACTTAGGCAATTTTTTGATATTTAGCCAGCCGTTCTCATGCCTTAGATCATCTTCAGGGTACCGATCGCCTGTAGGCTTCCTATTTATTGAGCCTCCCAACAAATATACTGCAAGCGGTCATAACTTGAGGTTACGGTGTCAGGATTAGACAAGTTGGTGGAAATACTTGTCAGGAAAGTCCCTGCGGAATTGAACTCACTGATTGTACTATTCCCATCAAGTTGCCCCTGGAATCAATAGCTATACCAGTGGGGAGTCGAGGTTGGAGCTACTGGCAATTGTCCCAGAGAAAGTCAAAGCAGCATGAGATGGAGATGCAAGGGAAAGAACGGCAGCACCACCAACAACTAATGGAACGTTGAAATCTTGGACTGATGTACAACTAAGATTTAGAACCATCAGTAACCATCTGCGTCAGCAGATAGCCTGTAACATCTAATAATTGATCTAGTAAAGCACCAATAATTGCCACATCCATGATCGCCTCAATGAGATCAATTTTATCACCAGCTTTATAACTATCCCAGATCACAAAGCCAAGACCTTTGGACATTAGTAGCATTTCTGCCGCAATAACTGTGAGCCATGCTACCCATACACCAACCCTGAGGGCGTGAAATATATGGAATATAGCAACACGAAAATTATTGTCCTGTCTACGAAAATGCCGCATCCCAATCGCAATATTCAGGATTGTTGACCACAGTGTACCTAAAAAAACTATAGTCACAATAGCAGCTTCATGCTCTTTAAAGATGATGAGGAAAATAGGTAACAATGCTATAGGTGGTATACTGTGGGGTAGTTGAAATAAACGCCGAAATATTTGGTACATTGTGGCATTTATACCTATGAAATATCCAATTAAACTACCCAAAACGGTAGCAGGAATGTAGCCGACAAAAAAGCGTTGCAGGCTGGTTAAAATGTCCAGAAATAAACTATAATCCATTCCTATTTGGACAGCTATTGGTTAAGTAAAATTTAATAGTAAATAAGCTACCCAGTGAAGAAGAAGAAATTAAATAAAGATTTAGGATTTAGGATTTAAAACCCAACTGCCTGATCAAACCGGAGTTTTTCTAGAGAAAGATCCCCATAAACTCCCTCAATCTGCTGACGACAGCAATCAATGGCAAATTCGTTGAGTTCTTCTGGCTCAATCCCATACATCTGTTGAAATACCTCTGCCTCCACACGACAGAACCGGGGACGATGAGGGTAAATGCGGCATTCCCTGGTATCGTGATCAAAATTAATACACCATCCTCCCTCCCCAACTAGACTCAGGTATTCTTCTAGTTCTGCTGGGGAAAGATACTCAGGTAAATCAGGACGATCTGCTGGATCTAGATGACAGCAGGCTCCACATTGCTTTACACATTGCCAAGTTGCCATAATTTCTTATGTCTTTTCCTATATTTTTGTTACGTAAATTAAATCTAGCCGCCACTGGCCAGATATGATCTATTGCGGGTTTTGCAACTATGGTATTAGTTTTTTCAAAAATTGGGAGGGAAAAAGAGTAATGTTTGACGCTTTATTTAACGGCTTGGGCAGCATTAATTGGGAAGTCATCTTCCAGCTACTTTCCATAGCACTAATTGTAATTTCCGGACCAGTGGTAATCTTTTTGCTGGCAGTTCGCAAGGGCAATCTGTAGGATTGGGGAAAGGAGAGGTGGAGTCTAGCCTAACGCTCCGAACTTCTCCCCAACTCCAACATTAGCCAGAGCTTGCAGAGCAGCTTGGATAATTTCGTGATACTGTGGCAGAGATAGATCCACTTTTTGGGCACCTTGACGATTGATGCCGATTAAGCCCATGGGGTCCCCCGACGACATGACGAGGATTTTACCTTCAGAATTTTTAATCCTTAACTCCGAGCCATAGATACCACAAGTATATTGACGCTGCATATACTCAAAGGAAACTCGCTGTGCTGTCTGTGGGACTCTAGCGCCGATTAATTCCATCTCAATGCTACTGTTACCGTTAAAGAGATTTTCTCGTAGCTTATAGGCGATATCAAGTTGTCGGGGGAGAGGAAAGTATTCTCCCCACCGCCAAGCGATCGCCTGAATTTGCTGCTGTTGTTGAGCTAAAGTCAGCTTGATATGACCCTTACCAATGAGACATTGCTCAATAACTCGGACATTAGGAGTCCAAAACACTGGGTCAGGATTATTGATACCGCAAGGGTGGAGTGCATTGAGTTGGTGGAAAAGTTGGTGATTAATTTTGTCCAAACCTAGTTCAGCATCGATGTTCAGGAGTGGTTTCAGGTGGTGGGGTTGTAAACACTCGTTGGCAAACTCAGCCAAACGTGATCGCAACAGGGGTAAATTGGCTGCGGGTAGAGAAAATCCACCTGCTGCCTTATGTCCCCCAAACTTGTCCAACAGATGCTGACAAAACTCTAAAGCCGCGAACACATGAAACTCCGGAATTCCCCGGGATGAACCCCGGATATGTTGCTCATCTTCATAAGTACCGATAAATACAGGTACACCATAGCGTTCCACCAATCGGGAAGCAACAATGCCAATTACACCATGATGCCAGTTTGGTTGGACAACAACTAATACACGGTCATGGAGGAGGGAGGCTTTATACAATTCTTCCACAACAGCGATAGCTTCTTGTTCAATTTGAGCACACATCACCTGGCGAGAAGTATTAATCTGTTCACACTGCATAGCCTTCTCCAGTGCTACCCCCAGATCCTCCGTAGTTAACAATTCAATCACCGTTTGGGGATTACCAATGCGGCCCACAGCATTAATTCGTGGTCCTAACCGAAACCCAATATCCTCCGGTTTAAGTGGTTGGGTCCCCCCTTCCAACCCAGCTACCTGAATTAAAGCCTGCACCCCAGGCAGTTGACACTGAGGCAAATGTCTCAAACCACGTTTCACCCAGCGACGGTTAACACCAGTGAGGGGAGCTAAATCAGCAATGGTTCCCAGGGTGAACAACGCTAACATCGGTGCCACTAAACCTTGAAGGCGTCCTAACCGCTGGGCCAAAGACACCGCCAAAATATAAGCCACACCTACCCCCGCCACACCCCAGTAAGGTGAAGATTCTGCTATCAGTTTGGGGTTGAGGATAGCGTTAGCTGGGGGCAGTCTTTGGGGGATGTCATGGTGGTCGGTGATAATTACAGCTAACCCAAGTTCCCTAGCCCTAGCCACTGGTTCAAAGGCAGAAATCCCATTATCCACAGTCAGTATTATTCCTACACCTTCATCATGGAACTCTTCCACAATCCGTTTGTTAATCCCATAGCCTTCATGCATCCGACTAGGGATGGCATAGTCAACTTGAGCACTTAGAGATCTCAGAGACCGCAACAATAAGGCAGTACTGGTCATACCATCCGCATCATAATCACCACAGATAGCAATTTTCTTCCCAGTGGCGATCGCTTCTTCTAATAACTCGATACTAATGGGTAAATCGGGAAACTCCTCTAAAGGTGAGGGTAAAACCAAGGATTCTGGCTCTAAAAAATCTTGAGCTTGTTGGGGTGTTTCTATACCGCGATTAATTAGTAACTGGCTGATAATCGGGGAAAGATTGAGCGATTGAGCTAATTCTGGGTTTTGGGGGTATATTTGCCAACGCTGATTAGGTAAGGGAGGTGGAGGCACAGGTTCGGCTGACAGGACAACTATCTGAATTTAACAAAAATTCTGTTACCAAAATTGATACGAGTCAATTGCTTCCGAGTATCTACTTTATGATCTTATTTAGTTAAGCTCCTCACACCACACTAAATACCGTGAAACTCTGGGTTTCACGGTCTTTTCTATTTTGGGGACCCTTAATTTTAGATTAGGGGTGATAGAGATCAATCTCTGCCCCTGCCTCCTATTGCGGATAATTTCGGCACTCAGGTGCATTTGGATTGTCCCGACAGTATTCCTCAAAGGAAACTTTAGCTGACACCATACCTTCAGCTTTTTGATGAGCAGCTTCGGCTTGAAGTTCTTCAACCTCATCCCAAGCGGCAGCACAGGCTTTGGAATAGGCGCCTTGCTTAGTACAAATAGCACGGGCATCTTCTATGGCTTTTTGAATTTTCTCCTCTAGCAGTAGTTGCTTGGGAGCATCCACAAAGTCACTCTTGGTCAAAATATCAGTAACGGAGATGATGCCTAACAACTTGCCTTCAATTACGGGGGCCCTGCGAATTCCTGTGTTAGCAAACAACCTGGCTACATACTCTACACTCAAGTCAGGACTGACGACGATGCAAGGCTTGCTCATGATTTGGTACACTCGCACTTGCTTGGGGTCTTTACCGTAAGCTGTGACTTTGTAAACTATATCCGTCTCCGTCACAATGCCGTATGCATCATGATCATAGCGACGCTCCACAACCAAAGCCCGCAATCTCTTCTCTTTCATCAACTCAACTGCTTGGGCAACAGTTGCCGAACCACGGATGGTAATTACATCCCTGGTCATAATATCTTCGGCTTTCATCATAGAAGTACATAGTAAGCGGTCCACAGTCTAGCAACTTTAAAATTAGTCCAGCTTTTAACTGCTGATGTTATCTAAAGTGACCAATGCCCAAAAGTTAATTTTTACCTTATCTTTGGACCTTGGTGCTAAAATAGAACTACCTGTTTTACTAGGCAAAGTGTTCCAAATGTCACCTCATCACTACCCTCCCTATCTCCGATCTGGGCTATGGAACTTAGCCAAGCCTAGTGTTTGGGGGACAGCGATTTTTTTATCTGTGGTAGGCTTTAGCTCTGGGGAATACTTAATGCACCCAGAAAGCTTTACTCGTCAGGAAAGCCAACCTGTCATTTATACACAACCCAGTGAAGCCTCCCTTTCCAAGGAAGATCGAGCCATTGCCGCAGACATCGATAACACACCAGACTTAATGGGTAGTTTTGAGCAGGCTACTCCAAATCCTCCTGAGGTTATTAATCAGCCACCACAGCAGCAAAGCTCACCGCAGCCAACGCCGACTTTCCAAACCTCACCCAACCCAAGTTTAGAGACAGTACAAAATCCACCTCCACCAGATACACCAAACACCTTCGTTGTCCAAGGGGAAAATTTATTAACATCTGGCACTGGTGGTCAGTCTTCCACTCAAACAGATAGGAATTTAGGCACAGGAGCCACTACTAACCCTGAAAGTCCCCTGCAATTAGCAATTAACCAATCAACAACACATACAACTCAAGTCCCCTCTTCCAATAGTCTACCGAGCACACCAGTGGAAACAGGTCAAAGTGTCCCAGTTTCCAGCTATACCCAACCGCAGATACCCCAGCCAACAGATTTGAGTGTTCCGGCTCCCAGCTACACCCAACCGCAGATACCGGTTACCAGCTACACCCAACCGCAGACACCCCAACAGAGTGTTCCGGTCCTCACAACACCATACGGCTATGCTAACTATGGCAACTTACAGCAACCTGCTCCAGTGCCATCAGTACAACCAACTCCACAATCCCAGCCAACCTACTCTTACCCTCGTGGCATCCCAGGGCATTACTTAGGGAGATAAATTTAATTACAAAATAGTGGAAGAGTTTACACCCCAGCTAACAGCAGATGGCTCCTTTACCTTTACCTCCCAAGAATTTGGTGAGGATTTTCATAGCCATTTTGGAGCTAAACAGGAAAGTTTCCTGAAGTTTGCCGAACCTACTCAATTGGTGGTATCTGCCCACAAGCCAGTTGTGCGACTGTTAGATGTTTGCTATGGTCTGGGGTATAACACAGCAGCTGCCCTGGAGACAATTTGGGCAGTGAATCCCAATTGTCGGGTTGAAGTAGTAGGCTTAGAACTCAATCCTCATGTCCCCCAAGCTGCGATCGCTCATAATTTATTTAATAATTGGGCAGATGCCCACACGGAAATTTTAACCCAGATAGCTTTTAAACAGCAAGTAGAGACAGAACTACTCAATGCCACCCTACTGATTGGTGATGCTAGGGTTTCCATTGGACAGGTAAAACAGTTAGGTTTCCAAGCGGATGCCATATTTCTTGATCCCTTCTCCCCACCCCAATGTCCCCAATTATGGACTGTGGAATTTCTCCAACAGGTGTCATTGTGTTTGCATCCCCAGGGGTTGCTAGCAACCTATTCCTGTGCTGCTGCTGTCCGGAGTGCACTGTTAGCCGCAGGTTTAGTTATAGGTTCTACCCCGCCTGTGGGGAGGCGTGCCCCCGGTACAGTAGCCGCATATCAAAATACAGCAGCTTTGCCACCACTTTCATCTATGGAAGCGGAACATTTACTGACCCGTGCTGCTGTTCCTTACAGAGACCCGCAATTGTGTGATTCTGCGGAAGTCATTGTGCAGCGACGACAGCAGGAGCAAGAAACCTGTTCCCTAGAGCCAACTTCCCGGTGGCGGAAAAGGTCGAAGCCCCATAGATGAATCTAGGGGCTACCTCGGCGCAGATAATTTGGTGTAGGTAGTTCGTCTTTAATTTTGCAAGGGGTCCATCCACCAGATTTATGTCACGATTATCTACTATTCCACTGTTGTGCTGCCGCTTCCACGGCTTGGTCTACACTCTTTTCACCTAGCATAGCTGCTTGGAGATTTTCGTAAATTGCCTTTTGCAGAAGGTTAATGTCCTTCAAAGTTGGGATTAATACCTGTGCCTGCTGCAGTTCCTTGGCACTAGCCACTCGTGCCTTTTCAATTATTGTTGCCTGAACTGGAATATCTTGAAAGTAGCTGTCAGCTAGGGATTTAACTGTCGATGGTAGCACCTCTGCCGCCTTGGCAAAGGATAACTGGTTTTCAGCATTGGTGACGAACAGGGCAAATTTAACCGCAGCATCAGGGTACTTCGTATCGCGGGGAATAACCATGTTCATCACAGCAACCTCTTTCTTACCTATGCTACCTGTGACTTCGGGGGCTACTGCCGAAACTTTGGCAATTGTTGGGGCATTAGTGGCGATGGTTGGCAGAAACTCGTCCCCAGAGGTGAGTAATGCTATTTCTCCGGCCTGGTATAGTTCAATAGCCTGGCGATGCCCCTGTGTCAACACTTCCTTAGGCAGTAACCCTTTTTTATACAGGTCCACCCAATATTGAAAAGCTGCCTTTCCTGCTGGGGAGTTGAACGCCGCTTTACCTTGAGGATCTACCAGGGTGACACCCATCTGGACAAAGGACTCTAGCACTTCACCTGAATCCTGAGGGACAAGGGTGACAAAGAAAGCATACTTGCCAGTCTTATCTTTGATTTGCTGCGCTACTTTAGCTAATTCCGTGTAAGTAGCTGGTGGTTGACTAATACCTGCCCGATTTAAAATATCAGTGTTATAAATAGTTAGCCTTGTGGTGAGATACCAGGGAATACCAAAAGTCTTACCGTTGAGGGTGTTTGCTTGCCAAATATTTGGTAAATAGGAGGAACGTGCTTCTGGGGAGATTTTCCCATCCAAATCTAGCCAGGCATTTCGTCCTGCCAGTTGGGAGGCAAAATCCGGATTGAGATTGACAACATCAGGTGGCGTTTTTGCTGAGACAGCTGTTAAAATTTTGTTCTGCATTGCCGCCCAAGGTACATCCACCCACTTAACCTTAATACTAGGGTTTTGCGCTTCAAAGGTCGCAATTAGGTTGTGGAAGTAGTTGGTAAATTCTGGTTCAAGCTGCATTGTCCAAAACTCGATAGTTGGTGTTTTAGCAGTAGTCTCCCTTGTACCTATGCTACAACTTACAATCCAACTAGTTAATAGGCCGAGGAGTAACCAAATAGTCAGCTGTCTCAATTTCTGAATTTTAATCATCGTCCCAGTAGCTTTACGGTTGAATAGAGTGGATAATTATGCATAATTATCGAGATTATAGGCTAAATTAATAACCTGGCATCAAAGAAGTTTTAGATAGTATTTAAATTTTCCCTGTGAGCAAAACTATGGTGAAGAGCCTCAATCGTCTGTTTGGTCAAGTCAGTAAAGGGGTAGGTATTGAACTAGCAACAGAGCGAGTGAATTTAGTTCGGCTACGCAAGCAGCGTCAAGGACTAAAACTGGATTCTTTTGCATCGATAGCAGTTCCAGAGGGTGTAATCACCGATGGACAAATTACTGATGCCCCAGCCATGGCCCAAATAATACAGCAGTTACTAGCGGAGAGCAAAATTAATGCATCTAAGGTAGCTACAAGTGTACCAGGGCGAGATGCAATTATGCGTTTGATACCTGTACCAGCGGAGTTAGATGACAAAGAACTGCGGGAAATAGTCCAAAATGAAGCTGGCTTATACCTACCCTATCCGCGAGAAGAAGCTGATGTGGACTATCAGAAACTGGGGTATTTTGTAGATGAAGATGGGATCGAGAAAGTCAAGGTACTTTTAGTCGCTACCCGCAGGGAGGTTACGGACGCATACATAAATACATTTGAACAGGCAGGTTTACGAATCGATGTTTTAGAGATTAATAGTTTTGCTCTAATTCGGACTATTCGGGAACTGTTACGGTCATTTGGACCACGGGAAGCAGTAGTGTTAGTTGATATCGAGTTCGACAATACGGAAATTGCCATCATCGTCAATGGAGTGCCAGAATTTTCGCGCACGGTGCCTATTGGTACATCTCATATGCAAAATGCTCTATCAAGGGCAATGAACCTGCCCAAATCAAGAGATATGGAACTGTTGCAGGGAATGACTATCCCCCCAACTTCCATAGATGCTGGTAAGAGTGGTGTTACCGATATCAATCCGGGTATGGCCGCAATGGTGAGAGTACTTATAGAACTAACAGATGAACTGCGCCGTTCCATCGATTTTTACCTCAACCAGAGTGAGAATTTAGAAATAGCGCAGATTTTACTAGCTGGTCCAGGAGGGGGACTCCAACAGATAGATGAGTTCTTTACCCAAAGATTGGGTTTACCAACTACCCAAATCGATCCCATCGAGTCTTTATCTTTGGAAGTTGATGTAGAAAAATATCCAGCAGCCCAACGCCCTGGGTTGGGAATAGTACTTGGTTTAGGAATGCGGGAGGTGTGAGAAGATGTACAGTTTAGATATTAACTTTCTGAAAGACCGTCCAACTTATCAGAAGAACTTTGATAAGAAGGAGAGAAAACCAATCAAACTGGGGAATTTAACTCCAGTATATGTGGGAGTTGGAGTAGGTCTGTTTTTCCCAATAGTCTTAGGATGTGGCTTGTGGTTTTTACAAGCAAGAACTGGTGATTTACAACAGCAGGTAGCAAAACTCGATAGTCTCAGCAAGAGTCTAGACTCCAAACTAGGAGACATCAATAAAATCAAGCAAGATACTGAAAACACTCAGCAAGAAACACAAGCACTAGTTACTGTTTTTAACCAGATTCGCCCCTGGTCTGCCATGTTACAGGATTTGCGCGATCGCATCCCCACCACGGTGCAAATAGAGACCATTAAGCAAATTGCTGCCACTGTGCCTCCCCCAGGAAAACAAGTAAAGAATGCAACTAATCCCGATATCAACCCTGCTGGAGGCATAGAAATTCAAGGATCTGCCCGTTCCTTTAACGACGTTGAAAACTTCTTACTAAGCTTGCAACAGTCTCATTTCTTGAATTCCACAAAGACTGAAATTACTACAGCAGATTTAGAACCTGCCCCCCTATCAACAAATTCTGCAAAAACTAAACCCCCAGAGATAGTAAAATATACAATTCAATCAAGCCTGAGTGCTATTCCAGCATCTGACTTAATTCAGGAGTTAGAGAAAAAAGGCGCAGTTGGGCTAGTAGCTCGGATTCGCGAAATCAAACAAATAGGAGTCATTTTAAAATGACACTGAGTGAAGACTTTAATTTTGCCGAGCAGGGCAATGAGTTAGACGATGCCACATCGGCTTATCCTGTGGTTTTTGGTGTGACTCTCACACCACTAATTATCGGCATTGTGGTCGGAGTTGTTGGACTAATGGGATCGGCCTATATGTTGTTTAACCTAGTACTACCTGCTTTAACCACGTATAACGACCAACAAACTCAAAGCACCATCCTACAGGAGAAAATCAACCAAAAGACTATCGCAGCTGCACAGATTAACAAAGTAAAAGCCGAGCAAGTTGCAGCCGAGAAGCAAAAAGCCGAGGTATTAGGTTTATTCTCTAACGAGACAACATTAGATACCTTACTGCTGGATATAAATAAATTGATTGAGGCTAGTAACACGCAAGTTCCTGCCAATGGGGTAAAAGCTCAACTGAAAAAGTTTGTACCGTCTGCCAAACCAGAAATAGTTAAAGATGGCAGTCTGGGTCCAGGGGTCGATAACAAGCTGAAACGCCTCACTGTTAAGCTCGAAATCCAGGGGACTTATGAGCAGACACAGTCGATTATGCGGAATATTGAGCGGTTACAACCATTACTTATTGTTGCTAACTACCAGTCGGAACTAGCACCAATAGAAACTACATCGCTACGAAGTAAGCACATATCGATGCCTAAAACACCACCAAAGATTAATACATCCTTTGATTTACAGGCATTGATTCCACTGACACCAGAGGAATTAGCAGCACAAGCACCTACTACTAGCAAGCCTAAGGGCAAGAAGTAACAAGGAACAGCTTTGAAACCCCCTTAACCTACCGCATTCAGGATAGGGAAACGACTTTTGGTTACAATATTCAGGTGAGGAATGAACTGTGAAACAGTTTCCAGGTAACGGTTTAATTTTAGGTGTCGCCGCTTGTGTAGTATTAACCGCTCGACCAGCGTGGGCAACTGCCACTCAAATTACTGCGGTGCAGGTTAATAAAGTGAATGGGGGAATTAGTGTAGTCTTAAAAACCTCTACAGGTGATCACCCCCAAGTTTTCACCACCAAAATAGGCAAATCATTAGTTGCGGACATTATTAATACTCAACTACATTTAGCTAACAGTCAGGACTTCCACCAGGATAACCCGGCACCGGGAATCACTTCTGTCGAAGTTAAACAGCTAGATCCTAATAGTATTCGGGTGATAGTCACTGGTGATAGCAATATACCTAAGAGTCAGCCAGTGGCAAGACAAAAAGACAGTATTACCCTTAACTTTACCTCAGTTGGCAGTTCTACTGCATCAGCATCCACAACTCCAACCCAGTCTGGGAAAAAGCCAGAAGTTCTCGTCCCCAATCCCAAAGTTTCAATTGATGGCGTACCTGCCTCATCAACAGGCCCTGGTCAACCCTATAATCAAGCTCCACCCTTCCTCCCTCGAGCTGTTGCCCCACCAGTGGGAGATATTGCCGAAGCTAGCATTGATACCTCCCTTAGCAAAATAGATTTAGGGAGTGACGAACGGGTGCCACGTCTAGTATTGCGAGACGCACCAGTGAGGGAAGTTTTATCACTACTAGCTCGGGCCGCTGGTCTAAACTTGGCATATTCAGAGAATGGACAGCCTGAGAATCAACAGTCTGCACGGACAGAAAATGGAGGTCCCACAATCTCCCTAGATGTACAAAACGAACCAGTACAAGACGTATTTAACAACGTCTTGCGCCTGAGCAACCTAGAAGCTAACCGCGTTGGCCGGACAATTTTTGTAGGGCCGAAACTACCTAACACAGTCCGAGACATAGCACTGCGGAATATTCGCCTCAATCAGGTGAAAGTGGCAGATGCCCTAAACTTTTTGGTTGGATTAGGAGCAGAAAGCGCCGTTGCTCATGAACAACAAGTGACAAGCGTAAGTGCGGTACCTGTGGGTAACTCAATTGCATCACCAATTACCCAAACCGACACAACAACAGAAACAGTACCACGGGTGCTGCGAGTTGATTTCAAAGATTCAACACCCCTACTCCGGGGCTTAGAGGTACTAGGAGACGAGCGAACTAATTCGGTCACCTTATTTGGCCCACCCAAATTAATCGATGTAGCAGTTGCTCAGCTCACCCAGTTAGATATCCGACGCCGTCAGGTGGTAGTCAACGTCAAAGTGATCGACATCAACCTGAGTAACACCCAAGAATTCGGCACCAGCTTTTCCTTTGCGTTAGGTAGTAACTACTTTGCCAATGATGGCGGTGCAGCAACTCTCAATTTTGGGGGTTCAAACCCGGCAACGGGGACTGAGGTAGCAAGCAATATCGCTGGCGGTAGCGTTACACCAGTTATCGCAAATCCTTACTCCTCAGCCACACCTCTTTTAAGCCCTACCCAACTAACAGCGATTAACGGGGTAGGTACGACAATCATTAACCAATCTACAACAACCCAAACTTATCAAGGAGTAGCAGTTGCTCCTGGAGGAGTGGTAACCATACCCGGAACAGGTTATACAAATCAACCAATATCGCCAGCTTCAACTAATCCCTTACAGGCAGGCTTCTCAAGTATTAGTCAACCGACGAATAACATTGTTACGATCAATGCAGATGGGACTACGAGCGTAACACAAGGTTCTAATGGTACAGCAACAGCTGCCCTACCCAGTTTATACCAGTTCCCCAAAAAGCTTCTCAGTACCATCCAAGCGCAGATTACATCTGGTAGTGCCAAGATTCTCACAGACCCAACTTTAATCGTCCAAGAAGGTCAGCAGGCTCTTGTTCAGCTTACCCAAGAAGTAGTAGGGAACGTTTCAAACCAAATAAACAGTAGTAATAACCTGACTACACAAACGGTCTCCGTTGAGAAAGTTAATGTAGGTCTATCCCTAAACGTCAAAATTGACCGCGTTGACGATAATGGTTTTGTCTCCTTGTCCGTTTCTCCCACTGTCACTGCTCCCCAAGCTTCACAAGTTATCAATCTTCAAGGTGGTAGCAGCCAAACAATCTCTTTGGTATCTACACGCTCTTTGCAAACCGGCTTAATCCGGTTGCGGGATGGTCAGACACTAATCCTCTCAGGTATCATTCAAGACGAAGATACTTCTAGCGTCACCAAAATCCCCATCCTGGGTGATATCCCCCTGCTTGGTGCCTTATTCAGACAGACCAACAGAAGTAATCAGCGCAAAGAGGTAGTTGTATTATTGACACCCCAGATTATGGACGACACACAAGACTCTGCCTATGGCTATAATTACAGCCCCAGTCCAGAGGTGCGGAACATTCTGGAGCATCAAGGTTTGAAACTGCCTGGGAAATAACAATAACGGTAGAGGTAAAAATACTACTCCCCACCCAATCCATGCCACTTGCTGAACTTTGGTAATCAGAGCGACGCGGTGGCTTCCGTTTTTAGGGGCAGTGAGGGAGAAAAACAAAATATTTGCGTGGCAAGGCTTATAAAAAACTTTTTGGTTGACTACCCCAGCAAATCACTGCGAGGCTTAAAAGTCTCAACTTCCCGAATCTTTTCATACAGTTCCCGTTCCTGGGGACTAATATTTTTCGGGGTGACAATTTGAATTTCCACCAATTGGTCCCCCCGTTTACCGTTTTCACTAGGGTAGCCTTTATTTGCCAACCGGAACCTTTGACCAGAACGTACTCCAGGGGGAATTGTCATTTTTACAGGTCCATCAAGGGTTGGGGCTTCCACCTGTCCCCCTAAAACTGCCTCACTGGGGGTTACTGGTACCTGACAGAAGATATTTACACCTTCGAGCTTAAACAGAGGATGCGGCTCAACAGTAATTTTTAAATATAAATCACCACCCCCAATACCTTGATTACGTAAGCGGATGGTTTGCCCTGTCACCATTGCTGGGGGCATGGTTACTTCTAAAGATCGCCCGTCTTCCAAGCGAATCCGTTCATTTCCACCTTGAAAGGCCTTTTCTAGGGGTAAAGTCAACCTAGCTTCTATATCCCGGCGACTTGGGCGCGGTGGGGTGTTAACTGTATATTCAACTTTCGTTCTAGGGGGAGAACGGAAGGGATCGCTAGCGGTGGAGGTGGTATTTTTTGTCTCCCTCCGTCCCCCAACCCCAATAACTTGATTAATAAAACTTTCAAAATCGGAAAATTGACCGGGGTCTACATCCTGACTACTGCGACCGTTAGGACGATTTTCCCATTGTTTAGCCTTTGGTGCTTGTTTACCACCTGCAAAGCCTTTTTGTTTCCAGTAGCGGCTGAACTGGTCATACTGGGCCCGTTTTGTCTGGTCGGAAAGGATTTCGTAGGCCTCACCGATTACCTTAAATTTCTCCTCTGCTTCCTTATTTCCTGGATTGAGATCAGGGTGATATTGCCTAGCTAACCGTCGATAAACCTTTTTGATTTCTTCATTGGAGCTATCTTTTGCTACTCCTAAAATCTCGTAGTAATCGCGAAAATTCTGCAAATTTTGCATAGTTTATTTAACTTGAGAATTTATATTTGGTGAGAAGCTAATAGGGGGAATTTAGGATGTATGAGTACTACAACCAATCTTCTTCCTCATCATCCCAATTATCCTGGTAGCTGGAACGGGGTTTACGGGGGGAACGGTTTTCGTAGGAGGAGCGAGAGTCTTGTCTGTAGTCATCCCGACCGTAGGGATTACGATCGCGATCGCTGTCCCGGTACATATCCCTGGGAAAATCTCGGTCTTTATCTTTATCGCCAGTAAAAATATCGCGGATGGTCCCAAATAAATCGTCGTCTTCGTCCTCTGCGTAGTACTCGCGAACTTCTCGGTTTAACTCATACAGAGCATCTTGGAGGTCAGAGTAAGTTTGGTCAATGCCGCGATCGTTATTCTGCTGTAAGCTCTCCCTAAGTTCTCGACAAATATTATCAATCCTTTGGCGACGGCTGCGGGCAAACTGCATCCCCATTTCCAGGGCTACTTCTCTGAGTTGGCGTTCGGCTTGGAAAATCAAAGCTTCTGCCCGGGTGCGCTTTTCTACCCGCTCTTTGCGTTCCCGGTCAACATCCGCATACTTCTGGGCATCTTGAATCATGCGATTGATTTCTGATTCTGTTAGGGTAGAAGCCCCTTGAATTGTGATACTTTGCTCTCTACCAGTGGTGCGGTCTAAGGCTGTCACCTGTAAAATCCCATTGGCATCAATATCAAAAGATACTTGGACTTGAGGGATACCTCGCGGGGCTGGGGGAATACCATACAGCTTGAACCGTCCTAAGGACTTGTTATTAGCTGCCATCTCCCGCTCACCTTGGACCACGTGGATTTCCACAGTGTTTTGGTTATTTTCCGAAGTGGAAAAAATGTCGGAACGGCGAACGGGAATCGTGGTGTTACGAGGGATCAATTTTTTCATCACACCGCCGATGGTTTCTAATCCCAAGGACAGGGGTGTGACATCCAAAAGCAGCACATCTTTGAGTTCTCCAGCTAGAATGCCTGCCTGAATAGCTGCACCGATAGCCACAACTTCATCAGGGTTGACATTTTCGTTCGGTTCTAAGCCAATTAAATCTCGCACCAACTGTTTAACCATTGGCATCCGGGTAGAACCACCAACTAATACTACTTCTTCAATGTCTGCGGGTGTGAGACCGGAATCTTTAAGTGCCCGTTTTACAGGTGCGCGTAACCGCCCTACCAAGTCACCACACATACCCTCAAATTGGGAACGGGTTAAGCGAGTTTCCAGATGTTTGGGACCTTCTTCGGTGGCCGTGATGAAGGGTAGATTAATATCCGTGACGCTGACAGCAGACAATTCAATTTTGGACTTTTCCGCCGCCTCCATCAGCCGTTGCAGGGCTTGGCGATCGCGTCTGAGGTCCACTCCTTCGGCTTCGAGGAATTGCTCCGCTAACCAATCAACGATTTTTTTATCAAAATCATTACCTCCCAATTGGGTATCACCACTGGTAGCCTTGACCTCGAACACGCGATCGCCTACTTCCAGAATCGAGACATCAAAGGTGCCACCACCTAGGTCAAAGACCAAGATGATCTCTGTCTCCCCTCGATCCAGACCGTAAGCTAGAGATGCTGCTGTTGGTTCATTGAGAATCCGCAATACTTCTATCCCCGCAATTCTGCCAGCGTCACGGGTAGCTTGCCGTTGAGAATCATTAAAATAGGCGGGTACCGTAATCACTGCCCCTGTGACTGGTGTGCCCAAATAACGACTGGCATCATCTGTCAATTTCTTGATTACCATGGCGGAAATTTCTTCCGGAGCAAAGTCCTTATTCAGCCGGGGACAGGCAATTTTAATATTTCCTAGTTCATCTTTGCGGATTGTGTAGGGTACACGCTTAGATTCTGGATTCAGTTCCCCATACTTCCTGCCAATAAAGCGTTTAACTGCAAAAAATGTATTTTGGGGGTTGAGGACCGTTTGCCGTCGAGCCATTTGTCCTACCACCTTTTCCCCTTCCTTGCTAAAACCGACGACGGAGGGGGTTGTTCGCATTCCTTCTGCATTGGCAATCACCACCGGCTTGCCACCCTCCATTACGGCGACTACTGAGTTGGTTGTTCCCAAGTCGATGCCGACTACCTTGCCCATGCGTCAATCTTCTCCTAATATGTCTACTATATTATTAAGCTTGTCTCTATCTTTGTGTCGTGGAATCAGAACCTCTGTGTGTGTATGGGAATTATCGTTAAGTTTAATAAACAGAATTTCAGCCAGAGGAGCTAGCTGCAAAACTAGGATAGCATTGACAATGCTAGGTATGCCTGAGCAGCATTAATTCTTGTAGTTTAGGCAATTTACTTAGCTGGATCTAGTCTTGTCTGAAAAATAATGACATTACAAGTATTTTCTACCTTTGAATTTAAAAGAACAATTACAAGTTCACCTCGTTGAGATAGCACGAGAACGCGATCCCTATATCGCCACAGCAGGACACTTCTTTGTCCAAGAATACATTCATCAGCAACTATCCCAGTGGGGAAGTGTGGAAATCCACACCTTCCTAGTAGGGAGCAAAAGCTATAGAAATCTCATCCTCAACTTACCTGCTCAAGCTAGAGTGCAAAATCTAGATTTGCCGCCAATTTTAATTGGTGCTCACTATGATAGTGTACCAGGAACCCCCGGTGCAGATGATAATGCTACAGGTGTAGCAGTTCTGTTGGAATTTGCCAGACAGTTTGCCACTGAGCCTACACGCTATCCCCTGCGCTTGGTGGCTTTTGATATGGAAGAATCTGGGTTATTGGGTAGTAAAAACTATGCTGCCCTCATGCACCAAACGCAGCAACACCTTCGCCTCATGATATCCCTAGAAATGCTGGGCTACTGTGATTCTACTCCTGGCTCTCAAAGTTACCCACCACTATTAGCGCGCTTCTACCCAAATCGGGGTGACTTTATTGGTTTAATTGGCAATTGGCATACAGTGGGTGACTTAATGCGAATTAGTCACAGTATTCGCCAAGTTGGTGTACCCAGTCAGTGGCTACCAGCCGGAAATAGAGGTTTAATAGTCCCCCTAACTAGACTCAGCGACCATGCACCTTTTTGGGATCTCGGTTATCCCGCAATTATGGTGACAGATACAGCATTTCTGCGAAATCCTCACTATCACAAATC
>Ga0209208_10005550_pt1 | contig 17567 bp, 17 predicted proteins | sample S1TSphfallax_3_FD_187694 | JGI IMG/M metagenome (GOLD analysis project Ga0209208, IMG submission 187694) | Host-associated microbial communities from peat moss isolated from Minnesota, USA - S1T2_Fd - Sphagnum fallax MG (SPAdes) (version 2) | ecosystem: Host-associated > Plants > Peat moss >... | reverse complement strand
TATCCAATTCCCACTTTGTACTCTAAATGTCCAATACTTTCATTTCCTCTATATGGAACATCCACTCCCACAATGCAGATTCAATATGCTAAGCGTAGAAAATCCCTCAGCAATGCAGATTTAATATGCTAAGCACAGAAAATCCCACAGCCATTCTCAAATCTATCAAACAGAAGAGAAAAGAAGAGAAAAGAATGAAAATGGAAACCGCAAAAAGATATAATACACTGTTCAATGACAACAAAAACTCAACGAGCGACTCAGAGACTTACCAGCAGGCATGGCTGATTGATAACTAAACGCGCAGCGACACAAACACGACCCGAGAATCCGATTCTGTAAGAAACAAAGAAACTATTGAGACAAACAAAGGCGAAAACACCTCCCGAAGAACCCTCAAACCCTCCCCCCGGCAAAAAAAAAGACCCAAAAAACCACCAAATTGATCTTTCCGCAACCTTCGAAGCACTAGTTGATAAAACTACACCACAGCACCTCCAAGCTCTCGCGGGACAAGAAGTAATAGCAACACTCGTGTGTTCTTTAGGTTTTCTCCGATCCTGAAACCAAAAAAAGAAAAGGAAAATAATAATCTAAACACAAACCAAAAAAAAATGAGAACGACAAAAGGAGGAGACAAGGACTGTTTTAAAAAGATAAAAAAGATGCGTCCATGGCTCTGTCGCGAAGAGAAGTTGGTTGCATGCAATTGACGCGAAGGAAACAGAACCCCGTTGCAAATCCGTTGTCGCTGTTGTGCTCCCGAAACCCTAAATCGTCCCGAAACCCTAATTCGTGGCAGTCACTTCTGTCAGGACCGGTGTGGAAGAGCTGCATATTCCAGTTTGGAAAGTGCACCAGGCTTTCGCCAAGTGGAAAAGACGGGGAGGTCTGTCAGTACCAGTACCAGTTGTTGCATTTTCCAGTTTGTAAAGTGCCACTAGACTTTCACCAACTGGAAGGAAAAAGGGGGGGTAGGGGCTGTTGCCCCTCAAGCGCCAAAAAAATATTTTATTTTTCAAAATTAATTTCCACAATGAAAAACAAAATTATGAAATTTCAGCAATAAATATAGGCAACTTCTTTGGCAAGTTTATCTGGTTTTTGAGCCTTTGCCATAATAAAGAGACAACGTTTTTTAATTTCTTTTTGCAAAAATGGGGAGAAATAATGTTCTACCAAATTAAAGGAAAGATAAATGTTGGCAATTATTGGATACCTGCTTTGCAATGGGTGGATTGGCCTAGCAAGAAGCTCTTGGATTTTCGCCAAATTTTGTATTTTGCCTTTCCCTTGTAATTTCCTTCAATTTGCATATTTTCAAAGAAATGATTTTTAGATATTTTTGCACTTTTAGAAATAATTTAATTACTACCGAACCTGAAGTTATTATGGTATATGGAACATAAAAAGGTTTATGGGGGGAAATTAGGGTTGCTTCTTGTTTGATGGAAAATTAGGGTTGTTGTTTCTTATTACATGAATAATAACATAAAATAAAATGGGGGAAAAAAAAATAGGATGCATCTTATTACATGGGACATTATAAGGTTTTTGATAAATCGAGGGTTCTTTTAGAAGGGAAATAATAGGGTTTTTTGTGCAATTAAGGTTACTTCTTACTAAATGGAAAATAAGTGGGTCTTCATGAATGTTATGATTGATTTTTATTAAATGGAATGTGGAATAGGTTCTTTTTAGGTAAATGAAAAAGATGGGTGGAAAATATTATTAGCACTTTTGGGGAAATTACAATTTCCTTTTATTAAATGGAATAGTGGCATATGATTTATTTTAGGTTACATCAAAAGGAAGTGTGGAAACTATTCTTCAAGTTTTTGGGAAAATTCAAGTTGCTTTTTATTCTAATAATGATGATGCATCATAATTGGTTTAGGGTGAACAACTTTAGGTTTCATATGTTGTCTTTTCATATGATAGAATTTCGAATTATAATTATCATAGAATCATTCTACATTGAAATTGTGGGAAAGATAATTTTGACATGTTGAAATCTATCAAAATGTCATGCAAAATCCCCCCAATTATTTTATGATTCAAATATGAATGTCTATAAATTTTATTAGCAAAATTTGCTTCATGTTTTGCTTAGTCTAACCATTAAACAACCATGGGTGAACAAATGTGTCTATTAGTGCAAAAGCCCATTATCAAACATTGTTTAATTGATAAACAATGATACCTTATAACCAAATGATCTATTCTTAAAATGTGTGTTTGTGGTTTTGAAACCTTGCATTTGGAAATGGGGTTTTGGTATTCATTATATAATGGGCTTCAAAATTCCCCCATGTCAAATATTTTGCCTATTCCTTTGCCTTTGTATGTTTGGCAATGGGTAATCATACCTCACAACCAAAACTATAGATTGTTTGGCATTTCCACCACTTGTTTGGCCATAAGTGGGATTTGTCAAAACTAAAAAATATAAATATATATATAAATGTCCCCTCCTATGTTTGGTAGGGTAGACAAGTTGATGTCTGAACACTCATTATATTAGAAAGTTTTAAACATTCTTCTAATGCCTCTAGATTTTAAAGAGGTGTTGTAAACTTTCACTTGGTGCATCTATAGCCATGATGATCATTCAAGAAAGGCAAAAAATGAGAAAATACAAGGTCTCAAAGTAATGGTTGTTAGTGTTTGGTAATGAGTGTCACAAAACAATTTGTGATTTAGAGTTAGAAATTTTTAAATAATGTTTTGTTCCCTATGAATTTCAAACAAGTTTTGTAAAGTTTTAGTTGGCACACTCCTAGCTCTTTAGATCATTCAAAATGGACAAAAAATGTGCAAGATGTAACGTTTGAAATTAAAGGGGGCTTAATGTTTTCTTTTATAAACATTATCCAATTTGGACAATTCATTTTTTATGTGTGTGTTTTTTTCATTATTCCTTTGTCTTTAGAGTTCAAAATTTATTTTAGACGTTAACTTGGCAAATTTATAGCCATAAAAATCATCCAAAAAGCCAATAAATGAATAAGATATAAGTCAATGTTTGATGTTAGGTCAATGTTCGATGATGGGCATGTTTACCTTAATGGGTGTGACCTTGAAATAAATAAATAAATAATGAACATAGTTATCATTACCCCTCCTTAACTTTATTTGGTTATGGGTGAAATTTGTAAACTATGGGTTTTTTAATTGAACACAAAGTCTCCTACTTGTGTGGTAATGGGTATGGGTTGCCAAAAATGAAAGAAAAATGTTTAAAAGTGCTATTTAGTGACAGGTAGGGTTTATAAATATACACATGTGTCCCCCACTTGCGCATAGTAACAATTGTGTGTTGTCAAAAATGAAACAAAAGCAACTAGAAATGTCCCTATTTTTATTTGGTGATGGGTGCGGTTTGTAAATTTTATTCTTAAACGAATAAAGGTTGTTCACACGTCTATTTGGGGATGAGAATTTTATGTCCCAAAGTGGAAACAACAGCCAATGTCTATTTGGTGATGGGAGGAAAGACAATAAGAACACCATAAACATCCAATTCCTTGCATATTTAATTTCTCACCTAAATTATATTCCATTAATCATAAACCTATTTTGGATTTCCTAATCCTACAAAAGGAACCAAGCACCAATCTTATGAACCATTCGAGCATGTGCAAATTGAAAACAAATCAAATAACTTGCTTTTATTTTTCCTTTTGCCATCAAAATTGGCAAACATAATGACAAGTTAAGGATCACCAAAACAAATTCATTAATTTGGTCATATATTATTCACCTCTCTTTCAATACATCAAATCATGAGCTATCTATTAGTAGAATTAATAGATGACTTGCATAATTTCTTAGAGTTGCTAGTCTTTAGTGTAAGTGTAAAAAATTCAAAAGACAAGGAAATAGAAATAAGTGTAAATGCAAAAGGAAAATTAAATCTAATGTGACTACATTAAAAATAAAAGAAGAATAATTGGAAGCAAAAATAAATGAAAGTTGAATGGAATTAGTCTAGTAAACAAATTATAGAAAAAGGTTTTCCGAGTTTTTATTCCACCACTAACAAAACCAAGATCCCACATATTCTAACTTCAGCTTCCATTTCAACACACTTTGAATGTCACCTTCACTACCTACACAATAACCATGGATGAAAACAATATTGTAGGAGGATTTTTCTAACATTTTCATTGTAATATTTTTTTCATAACCACTAGAAACAAATTTAGTAATTCATTGTCCTAAGTTAATTTAATTTTTTCTATTTTGTGAAATTTGTACAAGAAAAATGGTTACCTTTTCGAGGACTTCTATGCACATGCCATGAACTTGTTAAAGGTTGGGACTAGGATGACAAAATTAACCATGAACCCAATCGTGCCTCATAGAATGCAAAATGGCATGATGAACTATAAAAATCTAAAGAAAGAAAACAACTTGTCTAGGTTGTCACACACACAATAATTGTATATATGCTAATAGTACTATGGTACATTGAAAATGGACATACTAAAATTTAAAAGAAACCATGGATGTTGTGAAAAGAAGGCATACCTTTTTAGAAAAAGGCTAGCCAATTATGGAAGATATCATTAACATCTTTTTTAGACCACTTGAATGGGAAAATTAGGTCATACAAAATGAGACCAATGGGTATGTTAATACATGTGTGAAATTTTTTTTTACTATAATGGGTTTGATTATACAAAAAGTCAAACTTATCTATTTTTTGCAACAATTGAAAATGAAAGTGATTGAATTCATATAAAGGTCAAACCAATGTCATTTCAAAATGGGAAACTTGGAAATAACTAATTATACTGGTTCAAAAGGTGGCATCCATAATTGAATAAAAAAATGCCAAAAGGTTTCCAAATTTGCAAAGCACAACGGTTGACCACAACATTTTATGCATCATTCAACACCAACCTACAAAAGTTTTACTCACAACACATAATCAACTTGGAACACATATGAAATTGTGATGAGATTGAATTTCAAGTTGGCTGGCAAGCTAGTGTAACCTACTTTTGGGTAGGTGTGGATCATAGGAGGTTTATAGTAGGATTAAAAAATCCACGGCTGGCTCATTATCAATTCTATTATGAATATAGCTTGCAAACAATGTTTACTATGTAAGTGATAGCCTAACCTACCTAACTTAATTACTTTAGTCTAACATACCTACCCTAACCTTTTAAGCATGCAAATAGGTTATAAGTATAAGAAATTGAACCCTTCATCTTGACAATGATAAACAAGTCCTTACTAATGGATTACGCTATTCAAATTTGACAATTTTTGTCAAAAATTTTATTTCATATCATTACTTATTAAGTAAATAAAAAGGTTGGATAATTAATAGGTTGGTTAGAAGTAGATCAGTAGGTAGGTTGTAGGTAAATAGGTAAGTGGATAAGTAGGTATATAAACCTAGGCTACTTATTTAACTTGGGAGGAAATAAATAGGTTAGTGGGTGGGTAGGTAGGTAGATTTAAGTTACCTACCTAACCTAGGTAATAGTTAGCTCAACTTGTTAACTAGCATAGTAACATGTTTGATTTGATTAGAAAACCATTGGCCATTTTGACCAATGATGTCATTTTATTTCATCCAAATTGATTTGATGTTTCACTTAAGTAAAACCCATTGGTCATTTTGACAAAGGCGGTCAATTGTTTGTTCAATTTGACTATATCTTCAATTTGACAAGTAATGAAATAAATCAAATAATTTTTAATATACATGTGAAAAAAATAAAATGAAATTCATTTGAAAATGTTTATGTTATACTTTTGAAAAGATAACCCATTTCAATCATTCAAAAATCCATAGCCTTTTTTAATTGAGGTTTTCCTAACATTTTTTTTGCATTTATGTTTGCTACATTATATCATGTATTGAGTTTCAATAAGATGTTCCAAATAAAAACCATACACAAAATGCATACATATCAAGGCATAGATTGAAAACTAGTTCATACTTTTCAACTTCAAAAGTCCATTATTATATATTTGGTGTACATATGTTGCAATAAATATATATATGTCTTTTTATTCAAGTTTGAAATTTAAATAAACTAGTCACAAATTTATTACTTTGTTGATTTTATGGTGTGTTAATAACATTCTATGAAAAATTGCATTGTTACACAAAAATGAACCACCTACCTTGTAATTATCAAGGCAATGTGGATGAAAAGATAGGCCCAAGCAAAGTTTGAACATAGGCTAAGACAATAAAAGATGAAAGTGTTTATTTGTAGATGATGAAAACACTTAGGAAACTAAGGAATCCTTTGTAACTAAAGAAATATTAAATTGCATGATGTTGCATTAGGTTTTGATGAAAACCATGATAGCTACCATCTACCATCATCACCACAATATTATTACACATAAATGCCACCCAATCCTACTACTACACACATTTACACATGATTATGAATTAACATGTAACTTAGAGAACCCTTACTTTGGAATTGAACCTCAAGCAAGTATTAGCAATAATGTTCAAACATTTATCAATTTGCTATCATTGTGACATTTGCCACCAAGGAAGACTAGGGGATTTTAAAAAAAAAATGATTATGGAGCAATGGCATACATAGAATAGGAAAATCACATTAAACATGTGCAAGATCATTTAAACACAATTGAACAAATAGCTCAAAATCTCATTCACAACCAATAGTGGGTAGAGGTCATGGTATTGCGATTTGCTAGTGCAATCATGAATCACAACAAAGATTTCATAGGAACGTTCAACCATGCATCCAAACTTAACTATTGGGATACAACATTATGAACTTCCCCAACAATTTATATGATGCACAACAAGAGGTGGCATGATAGAAAGTAACCCATTGGGCTACTATTGTGAACCTCCACAAAAATTTACATGATGCACAATAAGAGGTGGCATGATAAAAAAATAACAATATGAATAAAGGTGCATGGTTTGTCCTTATTCACTTAAAAGACCTTATTTAAAAGCTTTTGAATCCAAGGGGTGGGGGTGTGGGGAAAAGGGAATGTGAACAAGAACAACAACACAATTCAAATTTGTGCAAAGAAGAATACAATCAAGGCCAAAACATGACCTTGTGGTGTGTGAAAAAAAGAGTTTTTCTTAGTGAACAACACTATTGTGGACAAAGGATAAAATGTTCAACTTGAACAACAACAAGACAAAGAAACTTCATCAACAACATTGTTCAAACCTAAAATAGCTAAACAATAACAATAATAAAGAAGGTTTGCTAATAAGACATTCTAAACTTTTAATAAGACAACACAAGAAAGTGAACAATAACAAAATTCAAAGCTTGAATACACAAAGACAAGAAGATGAACAACAAGAAGTTTTGAAGTTTGAAAAGACCAATGTGTAAGGAGAACAAAAACACGAACATGGTGAAGACTTGTGAATACCTTAAGCATGAAAGTGACCAAAAGCATGATGGTAAGGACAAACTTCAATAACAATGATGAGGAGTTCCATAGGCATCGAACTTCAACCATAGGAATTGTGCAACAAACATAGGATAAGTGGATTGGACAAGGAAAGCTCCCCTTCCCACTTGGCACAATGAGAGTTGTTAGATGTAGAATATGGTTCAAATTACTAGCTTGGATTATTTTAAAACATTGTGTTTTAAATGCATTCAATTTAAAACCAAACATTTTTTTTAAAAGGTAAAATTTTGCTGGTGTAATAATTTGTTTATTGTTGTAAATGAAATTATTTGGAATAAAATCCTCATCATTTAGTGATAAAAGTGATAACATTTGTGTATGAAATTCAACATGTGTAATTAAAGGATGCAATGCAGTTGCACATGGAAGGATATATGTGTTCACAATAAACCAATTGTTTTTGGATTCATGCTCTTATTTGGTGAGATTTATCTTGTTTATTTGAAACCCAAATGGAGGTCTATAAACAACTTTGGTAGATAGGTCCAAATCTATTTAGACCTTAGGAACCTTCAAGATTGAGAGTGATGAAATAATGGACACTACTTTTCTTAAAGTTTAAATGTTCATTAAACCCTAAACCTATCTACCCTATGAGTTTTCAAAGTTGAGAGGGATGAGTGTTGTGTGCCACTAGATTGATGTTCAACATTATTGAAACTTAACAAAACCACATGCATGAAAACATACACACAAATTAAAGAAACTCAATTTCAAATTGATCATGAGGCGCCCCAACTGCAATTCCCACTAGTTGCAATTCCACAAACGAATTAATTTTTGTGCAAACACACATAACTAGAAACACAATGCATAAAACCAACTAACTTAGTTGCAACACAAAACAATTAACTTGATCTTTCATGTTTCAAGAAAGCTTACCTACAAACTACATGAATCCAAGTTCAAAGCAACAACAAATAATGCATGTTTCACCTATGTGCTTTGGAATTTCAAAACATGAACGATGAGACTCTAAAGCCACATTGTCAGAATAAACTCAAACCTTGTTCACATTGCACAAGGTTCCACCTATCATAGTAAATTACAAAAACTAGTCATCATGCAATACATACCTCACATGACATAATGAATGTTAGGTCTATGAAAACTTAAGTGTTTATTTAATCAATCTATCTTCCTTATGAACATTTAGGATTGGAAATGATGAATAAATGAATGTTAATTCTTTGAATGCTTATGTTTGCTCATTGACCTATCTAGCCCCCACAGTAAGCCCATTTCAACTTTATGTTTAATGTATATAGTTTAAGGTTTAAAAAATGCAATTGTACACGTTTGTAATGTAAGGTTTAAAAAATGGAAATTTATACGTATTATGGCTAAAATTCAATGTTAAAAAACTGAAATTTAATAGGTTTATTGTTTATTAAAAAATGAAACTCTTTAAGACTAATTAATTTTAGAATTTAGGATTTAGAAAGTGATTGATTTTGCAACATATATTCAATAACCTTAAAGGAAGGTTACAAGGCCATTGAATTAAACTTAATTAATAAATCATTTATCAAATTTTTCTACGAACAATGTATAAATCAAAAGTGTGAAATAATTGATGTTTAACAATGTTTAAATTTGACATATATTTTGTTGTTGTAAGAGATTAATAAGAAATTAATAAATGATTAATAAATAACATGCCACATTGACGCCAAGAAGGCCCCAACAAGAAGGACAATGAAAACAAATTTAAGACATCTAATTTCATTGACTAGTTCTTGAATAATTGTTAATTTGGTGCCAATCCCAATCGAACAAAACACCCGCATAAAAGGGGAAAGACAAATGGTAAAATGATGGATAGAAAAAAATGTTCATCTAGAAAAAAGGGGAAAAAATAAATGATATAAATGATGGAGAGAAATAATTGCTCATCCATACAAAGGTAAGAAAGATAAATGATAAAATAATGGACATGAGGGAAAAAAAAAAAGCTCATCCGAAAGGGGGAAAAAAAGGGAGGAAAGATAAAATGATAAACCAATGAATTTTTTTTTTCTTCAATAGTATTTAGCCATATTTTCTAATTCTGTGATGAATTGAATTCATCCATTGGTGCTTAGCCACATTTACAAATTCTGTAATGATTATAAAATTGTTCATCTATAGGTACGTTAGCCACATCTACTAATTATCTATAACCATAATTTGTTTTCATCCATATATATAGCCAGATTTTACTAATTTGTAACGATAAAAACTTGTTCATCCATACTGACTTTTAGCCAGATTTACTAATTCTGGAACGATTCCCTGGACTTACTTGCCACGTGTTCGATCCTTATTGGGTAATTCTAGGAAGCATTTGCAATATGGAGGGTTTCTGCCAGGTGGCTGCCGCGGATTGGCGGCGAGCGCAGTGGAACTGGGCTCGTTCTACCGCAGCACACGGGCTGTTTTTCTCATTACGGGCAAAACAGAAGAGACGCCGCAAGAGACGATGCCAAAACGGTTTTTCGATGAGAGACGAAAGAGGGAGAGAATAGAACAGGAAGTTCATGGCGTTGTTGTTGGCACTCTAGCACGAGCTTGAATAGGAAAGCAAGTTGTAAGAAGCAAAGTGAAAGGAAGGTGATCAAAAAGGAAAGGCGACTTTTGTAGTAGGGTTTGTGCTAGGGTTTGGGATTGTCTAAGTCTCTACCATGGCGATGGTAGAAGAGCCCTTGTATCCGATCGCAATTCTTATCGATGAGCTTAAGAATGACGATATTCAGCTGCGTCTGAACTCGATCCGCCGTCTTTCCACCATCGCACGGGCGCTTGGGGAAGAGCGGACGCGGAAGGAGCTCATCCCCTTCCTGAGCGAGAACAATGACGACGACGACGAGGTGCTGCTGGCTATGGCGGATGAGCTCGGCGGCTTCATCCCCTATGTCGGGGGAGTGGAGCATGCGCACGTGTTGTTGCCGCCTTTGGAGACGTTGTGCACGGTGGAGGAAACGGTCGTCAGGGATAAAGCCGTGGAGTCGCTGTGTAGCATTGGCGGCCAGATGAAGGAGCGCGATGTGGTGGATTGGTTCATTCCGCTTGTCAAGGTCGGTGTCAGGGTCTCTGTCGTCTGTGCTTTTGTCTTCTCTATCTCGTACTTTCGTTTAGGGTTCCGTTTCTGTGTGTACATATTTCAGGTGCACGCGCATCCCGGAGTGAAACACTGCAATCTGGAAACTACCATTGCTGTGTCTGTGTCTTAGGGTCTTGTGTAGTAGTTTCTTCGTTGGTTTGCAGATGTGGACTCAGTCTTTTGACTGAGCATGTGTGGTGGATGCAGAGGCTTGGTGCTGGAGAATGGTTCACAGCCCGAGTGTCAGCCTGTGGACTGTTTCACATTGCTTATCCAAGTGCACCTGAACTACTCCGGGCAGAGTTGCGGTCTGTTTACAATCAGCTATGCCATGATGACATGCCCATGGTGCGGCGCTCAGCTGCAAGTAATCTTGGAAAGTTTGCAGCAACTGTGGAACCATTGTATTTGAAGTCAGATATCATGACCTTTTTCAGGGATCTCACCCAAGATGGTAAGTCAGTAATGAATGCTCCTTGATTCTAACCCAGTCACAGATGTCTTTTCAGAAAGCATTTCTGCTTCCACAGTGTGGGGCTAAGTTAGGGCAAGGAAAAGAAGTTGCAAAAAGGAAGATCCTCTCTCATTTAGGCATTGTGTGTATTGATCACTTGGACTCTGTTGAAGTCTCTTTTGAGTTGCAACAATGCTTGACAGTTAGATGAGAGGGGGCTGATGTTTCACCTGCAACTACTAAATCAGGTTTACTTCACATCCTTGAAGGATTTATGGTAGGAGGAGCTTCTGTGAAAGTAATAATCTCTTTGAACAAGAGATCCCAACACCAAGAATATTACTGTGTCCTGATATAAGTCTGGTAGATACTGACTACCAATGATTGCATTTGGCTGATTGTATGGTCTCCTACTGAGGAGGCCACATTTAACATTGTGATCCAGTAGGTCTGAAAGTCAGTGTGTACAATGAAAACCACATTCGTGTCCCACTCAATAAGAGGTGGTAACGTGGATGAGCCAGTGTGGTTGCAGATCAAGACTCAGTAAGGCTTCTGGCAGTGGAGGGATGTGCAACCCTTGGCAAGCTCTTGGAACCTGCTGATTGTGTAACACAAGTGCTTCCTGTCATTGTCAGCTTCTCCCAGGTGGGTGATATTTCACATGGCAGCATCAGGACTGACTACTAAGTGCCAGAAGGTGTTTATGCTTGTAAACAAATAGGTGTTACTTAACTGAATTCTCAGTTTGCTGAAAACACCACTGTCACCACCTCCCCATGTCCTTTGTGTTCCACTTCCATTGCAGACAAATATATGAGAATCATTTCTCTAATCACATCCAGCACATGATTATGGTGGCTCTTTCAGGATAAGTCATGGCGGGTCCGGTACATGGTGGCCAACCAATTGTATGAACTCTGTGAGGCAGTGGGACCAGAACCAACAAGGTAATAATGAGTGGCCTTCCCCTTCCTACTTTCCCCTGTGGCACAGGTATGGAATACAAGTTATCATATAACCGGATCTGCTCTGATCAATAGTAGAAGGTGGAGGAAGGTCTTTCCTTCAGCTGGGAGAGTGTGAGCACAAAGAACACAGACTTTAGATATACTGCAGAAGCTGAGAGTGTGTATGCCTAACAATGTAGAGAGACTGGACACTCATTCTTGTGTATACTGGGGATTAGAACGGAGCTTGTGCCTGCATATGGGCGGCTGCTACGGGACAATGAGGCAGAAGTTCGTATTGCTGCTGCAAGCAAAGTGACCAAGTTTTGTGCTATTGTTAGTCCACAAGTTGCCTCACAACACATTCTGCCTTGTGTCAAGGTGAGTGCTCTCTCAAATTGCTCATCATAGTGGATTCTATCATGATGTTTATTGTTCAGATTGTTTCCTTTCTCACTTCTCCTGTGACTGTCTGCAAGCAAACCGTGTGGATGCACAATGTCTTTGTAGTAATGCAGTGAGCATTTGCAGGAATTGTCAACTGATTCATCACAACACGTCCGTGCTGCCCTTGCATCTGTTATCATGGGCATGGCTCCTGTGCTTGGAAAGGTGTTCTTCACATTCCATTCATTTTAATAATCATATGTTTGTTATTCACGAATTTATACTGACTGCACTAGATGTATTGTTCAATCAGAATTATTTGGAGTGCATATGTAATGCCCAGAATTTTGATTTTTGTGATGGGACTCATTCTCTGTACCTGTTGAGACAAGTTGAAATCTGGCAGTACCAGTAATTTAATTTCTAGTTTGAGAATTTCTGAATAGCCATCTTTGGGCCGCCTCAAGGATAAGAACTGTGGTTAGGTTGCTGAGTGTTCCGTTTTGCAAATAGTTGTGTGGTGCTATAGTTGCTACAGACATGAAATGTTTTGAGAGCCAACTGTGAATTCTGGATGTCATTTGCAGGAAGCAACTATTGAACAGCTTCTACCCATATTTCTTGCACTGTTGAAGGATGATTTCCCAGATGTTCGACTCAATATCATCAGCAAGCTTGATCAAGTCAATCAGGTCTAGCTGCACCTTGAATTCAAGCCAGTCCCTCCCTCTGTCAATAAGTGCACTTTGATGCCTGGACCTATCTAGTGTTCACAGTGCTTACTTTTGGGAGGAATCATAGAACTCTTCCTGCTGTGCCATTTAGGTTGTGGCAGATCTCCCTGGTAATATTTGGTTTCTAAAGGTGCCAAGTGCTTTTGCATTTATGTGCTGCAATCTGTTTGTTGGCTGTGCAGGTGATAGGCATTGATCTGCTGTCACAGTCATTGTTGCCTGCAATTGTGGAGTTAGCAGAGGATAGACACTGGCGTGTTCGGTTGGCAATCATTGAGTACATTCCCCTCCTGGCCAGCCAACTAGGTGTTGACTTCTTTGATGACAAACTGGGTGCCCTTTGCATGCAATGGCTTGGTGATCAGGTCTGGTTCATCAATCTGGTCTGGATAATCACAATTGTGAATATGTTCCTGGAGTTTGTTTTCTCCCAGTCTCAATTTGTCAACATTGGCAGATTTGATTTTTCTTGATTCCTGTTGTAGGGAAAGAAATAACTAGATTCTTGAGAGGGGCAAGGATGGCCATGATGGGCACTTGGGCATTGACATTGCACATTTTGTCTTATAAACATTTTGGGATTCTAATGCTTTTGGGACTAAGACAGGATAGGAGCTTGGTTATAGAATGGACTGCAAACAGCCATCTGCATTTGATATCTCCTTGCTTTGTTTCCATGCAGGTTTACTCCATCCGGGAAGCAGCTGCCAATAATCTTAAACGGCTTGCTGAAGAATTTGGCCCAGAATGGGCTTTGCAACACATTATTCCCCAAGTAAGTGAATGTGTGTGTTTCTTTATGCATGTTCCTCCTCTGGTCATTGACATTGCACTTGTTCTTCTTGCATCAAGAGTTGGCACATCTCTAAGCTTGCATTAATCCTCTTTGGACTAAGCCTAGCTGCTGAGGAAAGATCATTAGTTGGGCAAATGATGTCAGGTCTCTGTTCCTCTTGGATATTATACACTTGAAAGAACACACTGTGGGAGGTGTTGTGGTCACCATTCATGCTGATTGATTGTACTTGAGTGCAGGTGATGGAGATGATAAAAAATCCACACTATCTGTACCGTATGACTGTTCTGGTCACCATTTCTCTTCTTGCTCCTGTTGTTGGCTCAGAGGCCACTTGCCAGACCATGCTACCAGTGGTTATTAGTGCTGCGAAGGACAGGTATCTTGTCTTATTTATGAATCTCTATCAACCTTGTGCTGTAATATGCAATGCCTATTTTGGTTGTTTCATTACCTCTTAAGATCTCATGTGTTGGGTGTAATACATTGAAGTTGGTCTAACTGTGAAGTGTTTTTTCTTGTGATCTTTCTACAGGGTCCCAAACATCAAGTTCAATGTTGCCAAGATGCTTCAATCCATGATCCCCATTGTTGATTCTACAGTAAGCAGTGTAATCTTGCAAAGTTCCATTGAAATATTTCCAATAGATTCATAGCATATAGTCTTGCAATGGAATATATATGGTCTTGTTGCTACTGCAAATTGAACTTCTCTTTTAAATGTTAGCAGTTCACAAACTCTTCTGTATCTGGAAATTACATGGAGTTTGAAGTTGGAGGGTATGAGTGGTGAGAAATTTGGTGTTCAGATCAGTTGAGGGGAGGGTGACGCTTTTATGTTCACAGGTGGTGGAGCAAACAATCCGACCTTGCTTGGTGGAGCTTCATGAAGACCCAGATGTGGATGTTCGGTTTTTTGCTGGGCAGGCTTTGCAAGCTTGTGACCAAGTTATGTGTACCTAATTTAATCATATATTAAACAAGTATTGGCTTCAGCATCCTCATTTTATACACAGGTGTAAGCTTCGATCTCTAGAGAAAGGTTTTCCAGAAGTTTTTGATATTTCCCTGTTGTGTTGTTTGGGTAAGAACCGTTCCTTTCTGTAGTTGAAGTAATCTGGCTGCATCCTGCTCGTGCTCATGTCAGTTAATGATGATCATATGTGACAGTAGGCCAATCTTTGTGGAAGGAACATTATGGGTGAGCAGATCCTATTTGCCTTAAAATTTGGGGAAGACAAAGACCCTTGAAGCAATGAAAAGCTTGCAAAATCTTCAGAGTGTTTTGTGAATTATTTAGTAATAGTCTGGAGTGATATTGTGGCAAAACTTTGATATGTCTTGAAAGCGTGGTTGTATCACAGTATTTGGAGCTGCTTATTTGCCTTCAAACTTCAGCTTGTGTCATTGACTCTTTTTTAGATGCAATATCAGTACAGAAATGCTGCAATGATACAATTCTATCTAAACATGAGGGTCTCACAGAAGTTCAAGTGCTTACTAAGACATTTATAATCTGCCAGGTGCAAACTTCACTACAATAGAGAAGACCACATTGTCTTGGATCTCTCCATAAACTGATTTGTCACAGGTGCTAATAAACTAATTTCTCATCACTTTGTGCTTACTTGTGAACATAGATAGCTGTTGGTTGGTTTGTTTGCTATTGGTTGATCAGTTGGTTGTAGCTAGATTGGGTTTGTTGGGTTGGTTACATGCCCTGTGAAAAGGATAACCTTTGTCAGTTCCTCCTTGATCACAAACAAGAATGGGTGGTCAGCCACAAAGTCTTCAGATTGTCCAAACATAGGTGCACATTTCAATCTGATAACTGCGCCTGTAGCAGCTGCTGCTTCTGTGCCTTTCTCATTAACTTCCACAAAAGCCTTGTGGAAGATATTGGAAATGTAGAGGTCATCTGTGACTGTCGAGTCCAGCATTTCTGTGAAATCCGCATCCTGTGAGAAGGGCAAAGTGAGCCCGAGGGTTTGCAAGGCTTGGAGAACCTCGAATCCACAAGAGATCTTGAACTTGGGCAGCTGGAAGTCAGTGACAGGAACTTCTAGGGTTATTTGAGACAGAGCATGTGATAGTGCCTCTTGAGTCAAGCTCTGCTCCAGGTCCTGTAGCCCCTTCTTCTCATGAGGTAGCAATATGTACATGGAGAAAATGCGTCTGTCATTCCCTGCAGCATATCGCAGACGAAGAGCCTTGAAAGTTTGAAAGCTTTTGATGTATTGATTCTTCTTTGATTGCATCATTGGCACTTTCAAGCTTGTTCCATCCAACAAGTAGAATTCACTGTCTTTGGTATTTGATTCCTGAAATGGATTGTCCCAAGCACCTTTGAAGTAGAGAGCATTGCTTAAAACCATCCTTGTGCTTGCATCGATGCTACCTTCAGGCAGAAGGTCCTCAATCCTGCCATTGGTTTCCTCTTTTGCCCATGCATTCACCTTCTCCCTTGCCTCATTAGGCTGTACCATAAACCCCCAACATCTCCATCAACCACTGTGCAGTGACATGGAGGGAGAAGAGCAGCAGACGAGATGGTCCAGAAGAACTTTTGTCTGAATTGCAGTTGCAGATTGCAGAGATGTGTGATGGATACATCAACATGTGGTTTGGGCCAGGATCAAACTACTGAACAACAAACAGAAAAAGCCAAAAGAAAGAGGCTGACAGCAGCATACATACCTCGTGAAGGAAGTCAACCGATCCAACTTCACTCCCATAGCTATCCTTGAGCAGTTTCTGAAATGAAGGTCTGAGCTTCAGTGTCTGTTCGACCCACGTCCGGTTGACAAAATTCAGCAACGGACCACCTTGTCCACTGCCGTCCGCAAGCACCACACTTTTCAACTGGGAGGAGAATTCATGCAACGGATCTCCTTCCGGCAGCTTCAACACCGCGGCGATCTGCTTCCGCGTAGCTCCTTGCGCCCCAGCCGACGCCAGTGCTAACGTGATGGCAATACTAAGAGGCGACACCACCACATTGTTCCCCACCTCGTTGTTGTTTCCCATCTTCACCATCGTCTGGTGCAACTCCAAACTAAATGCTGATATCCCTTGCACTTCCGCTGCGACATCCATGTCGGCGCACTCCCTCTGTCACACACACACACACACACACACACACTTACTTCCACACTACTTACCCCAAGTCCTCCCCACTGTTCTCCTCACCAAAAATTCTTAAGACTTTTGAGTATACTCTGTCTCTCCTGTCACACACACACACACACACACTCTCTCTCTCTCTCTCTCTCTCTCTCTTTCTATCAGAAATTCAATTCTGCCTCCAGCGCGCGCGCTACTCTCTTTTCTCTCTCTCTCACTCGCGAGACTGTCTCTCTTTGCGAAGGGTGCAAGAGGAGAAGCAGCGCGCGGGCAGGGAAGATGAGAGGGAATCCGCGTCCGACCAGGTACGGGATATTCCGGGTGGACGGGTGGAGACACAGGGTGCGAGGTAACTTCCATGTGGCGTATCGCGGGTGAGCGCTGCCCCCAAAGAAGAGTGGGACGTGTCGTCGACATCGTTTCTTTTTGGTGCGAAATATCGCCGAAATGCGTGAATTAAATAACAAAACAGGAATATTTTATCTCAATATTCTCGTATTTCTGGAAAAAAAAATCTCCAAATTTCGAAAAAAAAAAATCTTTTTGGAAATATTTTTCGTCACATTTGGACCAGGACCTTTTT
>Ga0209208_10005549_pt1 | contig 17568 bp, 12 predicted proteins | sample S1TSphfallax_3_FD_187694 | JGI IMG/M metagenome (GOLD analysis project Ga0209208, IMG submission 187694) | Host-associated microbial communities from peat moss isolated from Minnesota, USA - S1T2_Fd - Sphagnum fallax MG (SPAdes) (version 2) | ecosystem: Host-associated > Plants > Peat moss >... | reverse complement strand
TTCATTTGACTTGGGAATTTATATTATACAATTTTTTCCAAATATATCATAATTTTATTAATAACTTTTCATCTAGACATCAGCGGGGTGGGGCAGACACACTCAAATTTAATCTGCATATAATCGGACGTGCGAAGAAAGGGTGTGAATTTAACCAAAAAAGGTGTGAATTAAAAAATTTCCAAAATTAAATATAACTTATTTGTACTTGGCAGGTATATTCAGGTAAAGGATATACCCACACAACACTGGTACATACCTACCTACCTCCATTAATATCCCTACAGTAAATAGATTTTGCATCATATGGAATGTATACAGAATATGATACCCTCTGCAACAGAGACAGGAAAATGAAGAACTCATGGATTACATGCATGAGTTCTGAAGACTGAGAGCTACTGAAAATTTAATAAGAAAACACTATTTGAAATGACATTGTAGCGATTGGTGTGGATCCACAGCTGCATGCACTCAGTCGAGACATGTCTATGTTTCAAAGTGATCAGGAAAGTTGTCATCTCAATTGTCCAGTTATCAGTGATCAGTTGTCCTTCAGTGTGAAGGGACAGGTTTGTCCATTATGAATTACATAGCCTGCCAGTAGATTAATAGGAGCAACATTTTCTGACAGGATGCAAGAATTCAAGCTCTTACATCGGTATACATCTGTGTTGTTTTTACACAAACTTATTTTATGTGCCAAAGCCCAAAATGATCAATGGAAAAAAAAAAAAGAAAAAGGAAAATGTCCCAAAATGGAGAATTAAAATTTTGGCCTTGTCCATCCGTAGACTGAATAGAAAAATTATGACATGTTTTGTATCATTTATATAGTAAGAACAAATGTATATTATCATTATAATATTATATCCATACCTAGAGAGTCACTTTGACACCATATCACCAAATAGTTTATTAAAAATGATTTAAAGCTTCCAACCAAGTTCAAAAAGAGGCATGCTCTTTCCCAGGATTCATCTTTCAACTCCCTAAACCTTAAGCAGCACAAGAAGTACAAGAGTTTGGGCATAGAGGAGTCATGAGACACATAAATTAGAGGGTACATAGTACATACCGTTGTGATTCTAAAGGACTTTCACTATTGTGAGTCTTTGATGAAAATTTTGAGAGGTCATTATTTTTTAGCCTATGTAAGTAATATTCAAGGACCCAATAGAGACTTGGAGGGAGGCACCAAATCATGCTTGCAGAGCCCCATCAACTAACATTGGAAATGGGTCAACAAGTATTAAAATTGTTGCCTTACATTTTGAATTGGATTCTTTTTGATACACGCATAATGCAGAAATATCATTTAAACCTCAATCTAATGTTTTGAGGTGTCAGAGGGTTGTTTAGGAAATTAGTATTGTTATGATATTTCAAGCGTCTCCCACTGCTTAGAACATTGGAACAAGTTCTATTCAATAGAAAATTGCTAATTTATTCTAGATCATTCAACTCAATGGTATGATTTTACGTTGTTTTCAGCTTGATTTTCTGTGTGATAAAAGAACATGACAGATCAGTAGATCTGTAGATTACAAAATTGACAAAACATGGTGAAGAATACTTGCTGTTCCATTTGATGTAAATTCAAAAGAGAAACATGTTACAGAAAATTTTGGTCTCAACTTATTTGCCACATGTTGTATCAAATAATTACAAGCACATTTTAGAATCAAAATTTAAATTTAGGATCACTTGTGGATTGACAGTTTTTAGAATATACAGGACATTGAACAAAATATAAAAATGCGTCTTTTATTTCGTGGAGGCTTAATCCACCTTCCTATACCAATATTGTAGCAGGACCTCAATTATGCAGCAGCATTCCCATGAGTTCCCAAGCATTTCACTGGCCAGAATGAACCAGCAACACCGACCAGCGCACCATCCACCAGGGATGCCCTTGCATTTACAACAATGCTCAGTATGTGACCCTGGAAAAAATATTTCTTACATCCAAGGTTTAGTCACTTAAGTTTTCGAACTGAAAGTGGGACTGGAAATCGGTTGCAGATTACTAATAGCAACACACTTGGACCTATCGAACTATCTTGCCAATTAGAAACAGTCAAAAAATGCAATTTGACTGTGTTTATTAGACTATTCCAGGGCTCCTCCAGATCTCTGATGAACGTGGTGCAGTGTTTTTCGAGGTCACAACAGTCTTCCAGCAAATCCACTAGATTTGACTGCTGTACCTCATCCAAGATTTCCAGTGTAGGGTACACCATCTTGAGCACCTCTGAAGATGTTCTTTGAGTTCTCATGAACCTCTCAACTGAGTCACTATCCGGTTTCACCTTAGTAAGGTGATGGACATTAGCCAACATGTAGTACATATTCTTCAGAGGGCAAGGGGAAGGGCCAAGGGAGCACTCACTTTTGTGTAGGATAAGGGCTGGTCTTCAGGCCATTTCCCGGTTTAGAGGTGCTGGGAACAAGGCCAGAAGCCAAAGCTCCACGGCACCCAGAAACTGTACTGAATGGCTGAAAGTCTGGCCCTTGTCCTGGACAAAAATTATGGAGTTTTTTTTTTTTTTTGGCTTCTTTTTGCCATTTCTTCAAGATCTTTTTTCTTTCCATGATTTCAACTTGAAGAGGGGACGACGACTTCTTTCAAAGCACAAGATTTGTCTTCTGTGACGGAATCTAATTTCTCAAAAATATTCTCTCTGACAATAGACGTCAAGGGAAAAAACAAATCCCAGGTCTTTCCGAAAATGTTTGGTTTTCAACTCTTTTAGTGAAACCCAATTGTTAGCAGCAGTACACACAAATTATTCCCCCTTTGACGCACGCTCTTAAAGAAGACCAAAAAGAATCTGAAGCTTCAAGCCTGACAACAAAGGTGTCAAGTCGCAACCCAAAACAAAAGAAAAGATTAATGGTCTGGAGCACAGGAATATTAATCAAATTTAACTTTCTAGTTAGCTAGACAAGCTCACCATTTATTAAAGGGCCTCTTTGTCTCTTTCCATTAGAGAGCCTCCTCTGATCACAGCAACCTAATGGAAAGCCATTGAAATGGAGCCCTACTCCTTGCTGCATGGAGAGGCACAAGTTCCATTGGAATGTTGCAATTGGGCTGGAAATAGTTAGGTAATTAGTGTTAGGAACTTTCATATATAGAGAACTTTCTAAAGAACCTAAAGAAAACAGATGTTTCTATGAAAAATGTCACATCTAGTGATTCGCAGCTCACACGGCTCTAGACATTTTGGTCAAAGCTTGCGTTGTAGAAGTGGTGACTCTGAGTGAGTTACTAGATGGAACAAATGTAATGAAAAGCTATTATTGAGGCAAAATCTGTGATCCCGGTGACCTAATGGAAAGAGGCCCTAATTGATGGATTGGGGCTACAAGTGACATAAACCTAGTGCTAGTCAGAGTTTGTCCTGAAGGACCACCATGGCGGCACCACTGGTCCACCCGGGACCCTGATGGGCTTTCAACAGGAACGCAAATCTTACTGCTTGTGTTGGGCTGCCACTAGGCACAGATGTGAAGATTCATATAAATTAAATACAAAAAATTCTGTACTATATTTGCAAAATTTTACAATAAAAGTATTAAAAAGGTTAGGTTTCCAAATTGATGACAAAAGGATCGATGCCATTTTCAAGAAGAAGAAGAAGAAGAAGAAGAAGGAGAAGAAGAAGCATGGGCTTGGCGGGCGAGGAGTTGCAGCAGGAGCAGCAGCCAGTGGGGCCCGCAGTACAGGCGCGCTTTGCCTGTCGCCAAGCCCTTTGACCCTGCAGTTGTGTGCTGCTCAGTACTGTCTGTGGACATTCTTCTTCCGTATTTCAAGTCCCCAGTCACTCAAAGCTTTGCAAACATACATGCTCATGTCGATTCCTGCAATAATCAGCAGCAGCAGCAGCTCCTATGACCAGTCGAGAGCAGCATTTGGATCCCTCCAGTTTTGTTAAGGTCGGTGGAGAAAACAGCAGCACTAGTAGCTAGCTAGATAGCTGCAGAACTGGAGATTGATAAGTAGCTAGACGGCACATTGAGAATCCATATTTCACAATGGTCGCTCGATTTGGAGAGATTCATCATCATGTGGCATTAAGCACTGACGCTCGAGCACACTTATATAGTCCAATAATTGCAGAGACCCAACAGCGAGAGACTGTGATGAGCTCTAGTACTGATCATCAGTTCACGTTGTTGCAGCAGCCGCCCGCGTGGATGTGGAATCATCACTTGGGTAGTAGTACTTTTTGGAGTTCTAGTGCACTAGATGCACCAGGGAGCTGCAGGCTGCAAGCCGCGAGTGATGATGATCAGAATCCAGACTATTCGGACATGGAATGGAAGAAGCAGCTTGAGTTTAGCGCCGACGTGCAGCAAGTAACAGCAGCAGCTCCTCGGCCTCCTGCAGCTCAGCCTGTTCTGCAATTATATGGTAACGACCCGCCAGACGATGGCGTCTGTAACTTGACATCGTTGGTGAAGAGTTGCAGTAAGGCGGCGGTAGTAGCAGCGGATCAGAACTGGTGTGGTGATCATGATCTGCGAATTGCAGCAGCTTCGAGGAGCTTCGTCCCTAGGTGCGCTGAGTCGATTCATGGCAGCTCGGCCCTAGGCGTGACGTTCTCGTCGATTACAGCAGCGGCATCAGCTACAGCTGTACCACCACCCAAGTCCAGCAGCTTGTTTGAGTTCGGCATCACTACCACCGGCTCGACATGCAGTACTCCAAGTTTTTGTGTTGCAGGATCACGGCCGGTGACGGTCGTCGTCCCTGCGATGCCACCACCAAGGCATGATGAGCATGAGGTCGAAGCGGTCTCGACTGATCATGATCATGGCTTAGACTTAGTGTCGTTGTTCGACGGAGGACAACTGCATGACGCTAGCCGTCTCGACTCCGGCCCAGCGCCGGGCGTGGTCCAGGAATCCGACCACACCAATCGCAGTGAATGCTTAAGCTTTGACGACAGCAGCAGCTTGTCAAAGCACGTCGATGGACCAGCTGCTGCTTACGTCGTGCAGTCAGTCGATCCTGGCAACATGTGGTCGACGATGCAACAAGCTCATGCTGCTCATGGCCGGAACGTCAGCTTCCTCGATTCTGGCAACTTCTGGATCATGCCACAAGCAGCTTCGACAATGATGTCCGATTATGATCACGAATCTGTGCAGCACAGCCCAATTCCTACATCGACTAGTTCTAACTCGCATTTCTCAGAACTGCTTGTGCCTTTTCGCGGGATGCAGCATGCGGCCGCCAGTCTGGAAAATCTACCTTCTGCCGAAGTTGGTAAAGAGGAATTGCGTCTCGCCAACTCCTTGCCAAAACTGCATACTGCAGTCGTCGAGAACGGTGACTCGTCGCATACACAAGTTGCTAGTCGTACTCCGCGCTGGTGCAGTACTCAGCAAGTCGCATGGATAGATCGAACCATGCAGCAGCAGCAGCAGCAGTCTTCTGCACGTGAAGGTATGGATTACAAAGTTCGAGCTGCTCTCTCATCATCTGCACATCTCATGGTAGCTGGCATCATCACCAGCTGCATCTGATGACTTCTTTCCAGAGAACCGGCCGGCGCCTTGATAAATCCTTCAGGAAAAAAATACAGAGAAAAAATATTTCTTACGTCTTTTGTTGCAGCATGCAGGACTCGCACCACCGCCAGATCAGGGACATGCTCTTCTGCAGTACGCGAAATCCCGCGGCCACGATATTGCAGCAGGGGTCGAGATTCTGGTGGGTGCTCCCGGATCGACTGTCTCCTCGACCAGAAGCAGAAAACGGCCGAATGATGAAGAACTAGTGGAGCAGATCACCTCTGGTGAAAGCTGCACCTTAGTCGATGAACCAGCTGGAGGCACTAGACTTACAGCAGCTGGATTCATGGCGACTAGTCCGATGAATCCTCAGCTATCCAAGCTCGTGGGAGCTGGTCTCGAGATGTTTGAAAGTGGTGCAGGGAGCTCATGTGTCAACGGATTTGGAAGAAAGTTTTTCGACGATCAGAGTACAGCAGTGACGACTGCGGCGCTACTCTACGGACCACAGATGGCTAGTCTACAACAAGGAGGGCAGCTGCAGTATACCAACAACAGCTGCAACTCCCAAACCACCACCACCACCACCTTGGATCTTTCAGACTCTGCGTCTGATCCGCATCTGAGTCCACTAGTAATTCGAGGAAACAAGATCCGGCGTACTAGTACTACTCGTCATGGGACTGCAACCGATCCGCAGAGCATAGCGGCACGGACTAGAAGGGAAAAATTCAGCGATCGGATTCGCATACTGCAGACGCTTGTGCCCAATGGAGAGCGTCTGGACACCGTCTCCACGCTGGGTCAGACGTTGGAATACGTCCGGTTCCTGCAACACCAAGTGTGGGAGTTTTACAACGGGGGAGGAAGCAATCCAGCTGCTGTCGATGCATATGATGATGATCATGAACGACCAGAAGCTGCTGCTGCTGCTGATCAGTCGTCCAAGAATATCATGCCTGAGAAATGGAAACAGTTCAAGGAACACATCATAGCTGCACAGATTGTCGCTTAATCCTCATGTTGCAGGTGACCAAAACCAAAAAAAAAAAAAAAAAGGTCGATCTTCTGAAATCCTCTGAATCTTATGTTTTATTTCCAACAAAAAACTTGGCGTTTATATGGATTAACTAGCAGCAGCTTAATAGTTCAGTATTCCAGCTTCAATATTGTGCCATGCAGATCAAGTTGATGAGCTCACGTTGGATTAAGAATGTTCAGATCCAGCTCAGGCCGTGGAGGCGAGAATCTAGTTTCCAGCTACTTACAAATGACTACTCATGAAGTACCCACCTGCATCTAGCTCCTGCAGATCTATCATATTTCTTAGGCATACATTTTCTGGATTTTGTTTTTTTTTTCCTCGCAAGATGCTAAGTGTGTGACACATATATATATAGTTAGAGTACATGCGTATAATATAATTTGCACTAAGTTTGTGAACCAATGTGTGGAAGTGTTTCATCATTTTCATCTCACGAATTGAGATGGTTTCAAGTGTTTGATCATTTTCATATGTTATGTACAAGTGGAGTGTTTTCTTGGAGGCGCTTATGTATGTATTGAATTGAAGTTTGGATGAACAATCATTTTCAAATGCAAGGCGAGAAGAAAGGTAATTAGATCTTGTCCAGAAGGTGATATATCTGCATCTATCAACAACAAAGTGCCATGAACTTGTTGGATTAGCCGTCTAGAATTTCGACTGGTCTGTGCTTCTGAGAAAAACCGCCATGAATTATATCACTCAGCTAAAAACAACAATTACCTAACATCAGGTGTGACCCAGCTGTAAGCTTCTAGAATTTAGAATGATCAAAAGATATCGTGAGTACTCAGGATTTTTTTCCATTACATTCCTTCTCACAGATTCTACCCCAATAGCACTTTTTCATTACATTTGTTCCATATAGTTGTGCTCACAATCACCTCATAGTCCTACAGGTCAAGCATTGACCAAGTGCAAAGGTGCGTGAGCTGTGGGTAACCTTTGAATCATCACAAGTTGACGCTTGCCATCCTCTTTTTTGGGATCATATGTTCCTGTTAGTAGCTCTCTATAAAGTACATTACATATGAAATGTTTCCAACTTTCCTAACACTTATACCCTAAAGGTTTCCCACCAGTTGCAGCTCTCCAATGGAAAGAGAATGTCTATGCAGTAAGAAATACACTTCTAAATTGAAAAGTTTGCACTTCAAATGGGGGGACTTGAAATTAATCTTGGAGCTCTGGAAATTTCTTTAACACACAAAAAGCAGCTGCTGTCACAACAAGAAGCTCATGGCAGTGAGTAAAACAGTGTATATATGAAAATGTGCAACATACAAATCAATGCACATACCTAACACATTACATTACATTTTGTAGAATACTGTTCTACATGACCATCTGATATTCTTCTTGTATGAGAACCTGGGCTCCAGTTTGAGACCCCTTCTAAGGGCTCCAATTGGGTCCCTTCCTAAGGGCTCCAATTGGATGTGTTCCTATTGACTCCAAATGGGTGTAAGTCGGTCCGACACTTAGACAAAGTTTTCCATGAACCACTTCTAAGGGCTCCAATTGGGTCCCTTCCTAAGGGCTCCAATTGGATCTGTTCCCATTGACTCCAAATGGGTCTAAGTCGGTCCAACACTTAGACAAAGTTTTCCATGAACCACTTTACTAAATATCGAATTCCACATCCGGATCTAGAGCACTAGATTTTAATGGAGATGACTTTGACAGTGTTAGTAGTATTTTTATCTTTTATTTTTTTCCACTTCCCCCATTTCTAACCCTAACAAGATCTTTCTTGCAAGTGAATGCAAGAAGATAATGCAGGAAGACTTGACCTCCTTTCACTTCTTTTAAGTGTTCGCCCACCAGCCTATCTACCCTAGTTTCAAAGAGGATATGTTTTAAATATTTCAAAGATCTATCTAGGGTGTTTAATGCATCATGAATGTGGTATCCTTTGCCAAACACTCTAACAAACTTGAAGCAGCGCTTATGATGTAGTTGTTTATTTTATGTCTATTCCTAAACCCTAAAATTTATATAGGTAGTATAATAGGCACTTTTCGAGGTGAGTACTGGAAAACCAACTCTTAAATGCATAATAGGTGACTATGACAAATAACCAAGCAAAATTGATAATTAAAAATATTAGTTAACAAGGAAATTGATATTGAGTTGAAACATTTTGTTATTATATCTTTTGCATGGTATTCTCAAATTTTTAAAATACAATAACCTTGCCCCATAGCATTAAAAAAATCTTGTCCTTTGTAACCAAGAACTTAATGATTAAATGTTCTAAACAACTAATAATTGATTGAAACAACAAAATCTTATGTGTAAATTTTTTTAATCATATATTAGTGGTGCCTTTGATTAGTAAACGATGATGTGGTAACAAGAAGGCTGATGTTATTTTTTCATTACAAATTTCATTCATATGGCATACATAATTGATAACAAAATGACATGAATGTACAAAATATCATATGAAAATGTGAATAAGATAAAATCATTTCAAATATAATCAAAAAATGACTATGCAAACGATGTGAAAAAAAAAAGTGTCATTACATACATAATGTGATCATAAAATTATTTTACAATTATTCAAAAATGACTATTAATATAAATTTACATATAAAGAATTACAACATGTAAGGAACTGATTTCAATTTTAATATACTTGATATATGATCCATTTAAAAATATTTTATATGAGTAAATTAATTATCACACATTGAAATAAATTAAACTGATAAAAAATGAAATACTAAAAATTATTTTTTATATTATAAATTAAATTTATAAATCAACTTAATATGACTAACATAAAAACATTTATTATATATAAATTTAGATATTATAATTGATTTATGATCCATTTATAAATTTACATAATGACTAAACTATGACTAATGAATGAAATGTGCCACATGATTGACACATCATTGTGCCACATCATGTCATAAATAACTATTGTCCTCAACAACTCGTCCATATTGACTTTACGGCTATTAATCATAAACTCAGTCATATATTTAAAGATTTTTTGTAATGTAATCTTTGGGGGAAGAAAAAAAGGTTTGGCTAACTTTAAAAAGAACCAACATCCACTGATTTGAACTCTAAGTTGGGTCCATGACCAAATTCAAGTTTGAATAACTAACCTAAAGGTTTTTTATGTGAAGTTTGTTGAAAGTGCCACCCTAGGAGCATACAATTTTCCTTCAATCCCAAATGTGATCCAAGAAAAACAAGGATCGAATATATCCAACCTTTAAATGAGTTAACAATTATTATGTTCCATTTCATAAGGTCCAATTCTTAAAATTATAATGTTCAATAATTGTAAAATTAACTTGGTTCATTTTGCACCTCTCAAACTACCATAATTGAACAATATGGTTACAAAAAATGAGAATATCACATCTCCCACTATTAATAATAATTATGGTTTGCAAACAAATGAATCTATGTTTTAAAGGCTAAAGTAGAAAGTAGGGTTTTATTCAATGTTTGACCAATACTGAAGATCATGGTTTTTACTCTATTCTTTTTACTAAATGGATGTAAGCAAGATAAAGTGAACAACTTGATTACCTTGTTAAAACTAAAACAAGTAAATTTAAAATAGTAACAAAACCCATTATAGAATTGTGGAACATGAAATGTTTTCATTTCAATGATTAAATATGATATATGTTTCCATTAATGTGCATTGATTTTCATATTTCAAATTGTAAACCTAGGTTTTAAATAGGTTTTTCAAAATACAAGTAGCTTTTAACGTTTACTTTTCAATGTGGGTTTTTGGTTTTAAGAAGTTGTCAAGTAGGTTTTTAAAAAAAGAAAATAGATTTTAAATTGTGAGGATTTGCTAAAACATATGTTGATCTTCATTTCCTAACTTATTACATATCAATTTCATTTTTTTATATAACCAACAAGTGGGTTTGAACATGTATTTTTCTATCAATTTCAAATGTAATTTTTATTTATTTTAAAAATTGATTTTAAAAAAATTAGAATTAAATTCATATAAACTCATATTGACACATATTTTTACCTAATTTGATGCTACTTTATGGTAGTTATATGAATAGCCAAGGGTTGAAGTGGAGACATCTACTTTATCTTGCTTTGACCCAAATTTATTCTTAAATTTTAAGTCATAACAAATAGTTGAAAATGTTGGCTTCAATCAAAACAAATGAATTGTTTATGCTAAAGATTTGATTACATACACATGCAAACTCATCTACAATGATGAAAATGATTGTGCTAAGTTGATGTGTTGGGATAATTTTCTTAAAGTTTTGAATTAATTTTATTATATCAATTTAATCTTTAATGTTAATTACTACACATGGTAGTTAATAATTTGATCATGTGACTTACATACCTAACTACCTATTTAATAATTAAAATATTCAAAATAACATGTGCATGCATACTTCGGTAGAAACATAGTAAAGTAGACACAAAATATCAATGTCTCTAACTTTAATTATCATGCATATAAAAGCAAATAAGTAACATAAGTAGTCAAAATACAATCGAAAACTTTTTCATCACTTTATTATTGTTATAAGATTTTATATTTCTGAGAAAATTAAAAGAATTTTCTTTAAAAATAGACCAAAAATATGCTTATTTGCTAGGTGATAAATTTATGAATGGGGATACTTTTCAATTACTTTTGAAACTTAGTTGTTCTTTTACTCTTGTACACATAAACATCATTATATTTTAGAGGTGTGATTATAATGAAAAGAAGAAATCTATTTGTTAAAACCTACTTACCACATATTTTATAAGAATCCTTCATTACAAACCATAAACTTTGAACCTACTTGCATTTCAAACAAGCAAAAAATAGTAATTAAAACATTTTGAAAATTGAAAATAAATGCACAATATATTTTTTAAATCATTTAATCCAATGTACTTTTTTTTATAAATTTTATTATTGTTTTATATTTATTTTCATGTAACCTTAAATAACAAGTTCCTACAATTTATTGTATTTATGCCCACCTAGCCTACCTACTTAACCTAAAGCTAATTTATGGCACGTGAGTTTATCATGACATGTGTCATGTCAATTTTGATGTTAATGCACATCAATGCCATGTCTACATTCAAATTAATAAAATCCTTCACCAAAACCCTAAGTACCTAAACCTTAAACCTAAACATTCACAAAAAAATCTTTCGAAATTTTAATTAATTTTTAAAATATCATTGTAATATTATATGTAAATACATTTTCAAAATAGGGTTGTGTACGTTCATCACAATGCGACAAACACATCTAGACACAAATGCAACCTTGCATAACGTCAATATAAAGTCAACGTAGGTCAACCTATATCAAAGGCCATTTCAAGTTACTTGAAGCAAGATTAGGAGCGATCGAAATTGGAAACATTTTGTTTGCAATAAACCTTGTGGAAACTTAAATGTCTTTCAATTGCCATAAGAATTTGGTTACCAGATTTTTGGTCACCATAGGAGTTTAATAGCCAAAATTTTGATTGCCACACATTTTTTATCACCATGTTTTCGGTCATCATAACTTTCGATCGCCAACTTTTGATTGCTAACTTTCGATCACCATAATTTTAGGTCACCACATTTTAACACATATTTAATTAATTTAAGATTTTACCCAACCAAGTGGATGGTATGAACTTTGCTTAGTGGCCACCAAATTTAACAAATGTAACCTTATATTCAAGTAAAACAACAATCATTCAAAAATATAACACCCACGTAGAAAAAAAAAATTGTCTCAAAAGATTTTTTTGCCTTGTGCCCAACAAGTGAAAATTATTAAACTCAAAAGTCGATGGTCCTATCCATGCAAAACAAAAATTGTATTTACTAAAATACAAAAAACTAAACATGGCATGAAACAATTTATCAATCACAATAATGCTTATTGATCCAAACTTGTTTGTCATACAATAACAAAATCATTAATAATTTCAAGCGGTTCAATGGCATAACATAACAAAGCAAACACTTGTGGCCGCCAAAGATTAGGGTTAAGGTCGAAAATATAAGAATATTGATAGCGAGTATCCAATATTCTACGATAAACAATTTTTTCAATATTTTTAGGACTTTATGCCATGAAAGAAATAAGTAAATAACTAGTGGCCACCAAGAATGAAAGTTAAGGTAAAACAAAAAAGACCATCGACCATTCATAATACATTTGAATTCAATGCCATGAAAGTTAACAATACAGTAGTTGTGACAACTAAGGATTAAGCTTAAGGTGTAACAACAAATATCATTGATTATGGTTGTCCAAGAATGTACACAAAATTTTCTATGATGAAAAATTTGATTAAACAATACATTTTATCAAACACAAAAACATAAGATGATCATTAATAAATTCCAAATTCTATGCCAAGAATGAGAAAAGAGGACACCTAGTGGCCACCAGGGATTAGGGTTAAAATGCAGCAAAAAATTATATTAATCAATAGTGTCCAAAAATATACACAAATAATGTGTACCATGAATAAATTGATTAAACACCATTGAGACCAATTTAATCATAGAAAAGGTTTTGAAAAATCAAAAACATAATTTTTTCCATGTTCAAAACATCTTTCACACATTGTTATATGCATTAACGACATCAAGATTTACTTTAGTCCTACTAACACAAGTAGCAATAATAGAAATTTGACAATTGTTTGATTTGTTTTTGGCCTAAAAATGAAAAATGAATAGATGAAATACCAAGGCACTATTTTGGATCTAAAAAATTACATTTCCACTTGCCATTTTAGTAATCTTCATATAGATGTCGTTCATCCAAATTTTTGTCCTTCTTCATAGGAACCCACCATTGAACCCTCACCATTTTGAAAAATGCACTCTCCTCATCACCTTGTGTAATTCCAATCCAAATAGAAAAAAGGCCAGGATCATGCAACCTAACGAGAACAAAATCCCCATCATTAAGATCTCTAAACAAGGTGTACACAATTGAAGGCCTCATATTCTTTGGCCCACAATAAAGGCATTTAATTGGGTCTTCTATATCAACACCAACAATAGTGGTTGCCAATGAAGCCCTAAAATAGTTGGATCTCCAATTGCTTGACAACCAAAACCCCTCCAAAAGAATTTTGGGAAAAAATTAATTCTTTCTTTCTTTTTTTCTTTTTGCTTTTTTTCACAACCTACTTTCAATCCATTTCTTCTTCTCCTTCACAACCTCTCAACTTTAAGGTATTAGGCTCAAATTGAAGTTTAATCCCTTAAGGGGTATGAACAAGAAAATCAAGAACATAATGGGGATCCAAGAAAAGTGAAAACAATTGCCTCCAAATTTCTCACTTCAACAAAACAAAATAGTATTGCAACAAAAAAAGAAAATCAAGAAACTCAAGAAAATTGTCTCTAGAGCTTTTCAAGTTCAACCAAAATCAAAATAAGAAAGTGTTTTCATGCATCTCTCCATGTTCCAACAAACAAAACAAACTACAATTGTAACTTTCATGCAATTGACAAAAAAAGTTGAAACATAATGTCAAAAATCAGAATCTTTCAAAAAATAATAAACAAAAGAAAAAAATAAATTAAATTATCTCAAGCTCCACATTGTAGCTTAGATTGATCTTAATTGACATCCTTTGTGAAGTCAAAAGCATTATGCACTTTGTAATAAAAAATCCAAGTCTTACATCATTTTAACATCATGTATTGAAACCAAAATTTGAACAAAACATCCAACACATAATGAAAGATGAAAAGATTTAACTTCACAAAGGATGAATGTCTTGTTAAATGCAATCTTAGTCAAACGAACCAAAAACTATGTTGGATGATCGAAAAACTATCAATTTTTTCAAACACATCTATATAGTCCCATTTTAATGTCATGTTGACCAAGCAAATGTGTGCTAAATGATTTATATGAATGTTCAAGAATTCAAGAAAATCATTAAATTAATTAATTCAATTTTGGTTTTAGTAAAGGATTTTTTAACTTTAACACTAAAAATCAATTTTATAAAACATTAAGCTGAAGACTCTTTTAATATAAAAAAATTGATGGGAGAATAATTGAAATGATGATAAACTACCATTCACATCCAAAAAGCACTCATAATTTTAAAATTAAGGTATTTCAAATTCTTAGAAATTCATTGTTCAAATTTCAAGAATCATTTGCCATAGGCAAATGAGTCATAATTTGTATGACATATGAACAAAGTTGTGACTTATGATAAAAAATCCTAAAGTTTAACATAATTAGCATATTTAACATGATTTCAAATCATGATCATTTTTCAAAATAAAACATAAAATCTAACAAAATTTGTACATTGTTTGAAAATTCATAATTATTCATAAAAATTTAACACAAATCATGTAATTTATTGGGAAAATTAAATTTTTTTAAAAAACATGTTGCAAAAAAATCTTTCAAAAATTCATTTGTATGAAAAAGTCAAAATGACCACAAAAGGCCCATTTGTGATTGAATCCTTTATAACCATCAGCTCACCTCATTATGCTTGCAACCTACTTCTCCCAAGAACCAAATGTTTTTAACCATGTTCAGACTAAGATTATGCTAGAACTTGCTTACAAATATTTTGAACTAAATGATGTTCATACTAATCTTGACATATATAAGAATCAAATTGCAAAAAAGTTTTATAATATCTACCAATGGAACCACAAGATCCCTTGAAACCTTGGGTTTATATTTTTAATTTAAGCTCTATATATATATATATATATCCTAATTTTTGTCACCTTGTTATTATTCAATTTTCAACAACTTGCACAAGCTCCATAGTATATCCTAAAGGATCATGAAAAAACAACCTTTTTCATGATCCTTTACAAGGAGCTCCAGGTTATACATATCACAAGAATCATAAAATACAATCGTTAGTTGAATGATTTGGACATTGAATGGTGAACATAACTCCTTTCAACAACCCTCAATTTTAACTTTAACAAATTACAATGAATCATTCAAGAAATCACACAAAATCGCAATGAATCAATGTGCAATATTGGAAGGCTTAAAGGTCAACAAAGAAAAGGTTAAACAAGTGTTGACAATGGCGTATGGGAAGTTACTCTTTGTACATTTTATGGAACATGTGAAAAAAAAGGGTATCTTTTGATATGCTATGAAATGATAGAATGTTTTAAAATATTTTATTAAAATGGAATATGTTATAAACATATTTTTATAATCCAATTCTAAGCACCTTTTTCATATTTAAATAAATTATAAAATTTCAATAGGTTGCACCAAGTTCTTATGCATGTCATTCAGAAAAAATGGTAGTAGCTTCCCCAAGGGTGCCACACAAAAGTACTCCCTTAGGGCAACAAGCTTGTACAATGTGTGAATCATGATTGAGCCAAGATGATTTGCCATTGAAGCACTGACAATTGACCCCACAAGTTATTACAATGTGCATTGTGAATTGTGCACAATGAAAAACATTTTGCATTCAAGGCTCAAGCATTGGTGGTGAATAAAGAGTGATCCCAATGGAACTACACAACAAATTGGCAATACACCATCACATGAAATAGTCCGGTCTAGTGAAAGGAATGGACAAGCATGAGTAGAGCATTGGGAAGTCTCACACATAGTCAGGGAATGATGTTGGAAACAATGTTTTTCATGTTTTCATGAAAGGCCTTTTTTTTTACAACAATTATGTGACTATTTGGCAAAATCAACAAGTTACAATATTGCCAATTGACAACACCCATTGAGTCATAAGGGTTTAGGGTGGCAAATTTAGGTTTTTGTGATGACAATATGTAACCCATCCTAAGCTGTAAAGTGAAAGTATTTGAGTCTAGGTGCACCTTGTAACTACTTGTGAGCTTGATCATAAGAATATCAATGACACATCCACCACAACCACTCATCCCAAGATGCTAAATAGTCCCCCAACCAACGAGCACTATCCAAACTATAGTGTGGAACTCTATGCCAAAGCCATGTGGTTTTAGTGTAGGGTTTGACTAACGTTAGCTTAGTTCTAGGTTCAAAAAAACACTACACTAATTATATTCATCGTTCAAATGTAAGCTAATCATATATATCCTCACATTTTCTCTTGAAAGATGGTGGGTTTGAGATTGATTTCAGACCAAAAAAACAAGCAAAACCATGCAAAAGCCATGAACTATACATAAAACCACTCAAGGCACAAAATGACAAACCTGGAGAGAGCTTGTTATAATACTATACTAAAGAAAACCCTACAAAAGTACAAGAACAAGACCCAAAACTTAGTGACATTTATGATATCTAACATTCACCAAGGCTTAACAAGGTGCCCATAGACCATCACAACTCACTCACTCTATGTCACAAATTACAATAATGTCTCACACCATGCACGGGGATGATTATGTACCACAGAATGTGCCCCGCTTGGCTGATTCTTGTAAGCAAAGGGTTCCTAGGCAAGCCCAAGAGGGTGGTGAGCCTGATCACCATGAGCCTAGCAGAATCAGCCATCAAGGGCACATTCCGTGGCATAAATGGCAGGTTTCTTGGCATAAATGTCAAGGGAAAACTCACTATTCTTGAGTTATGGTTCATTGAGTTACAAAGCTTCCACAACTCTATCATCCATTCTGCATGGTGTGCTGGTGGGTGCTTGTTCACACTGGCCCCACATTGGGTGCTAGCCAGGTTTTTTGCTTGTCCATGGTCTGGAGTGTAGATCCTCTCTTAATAATAATGTGCTGCAAAAAATTAGTGGAGTTGGAACTTCTTGGGTCGGTGGTGGGGATGATTGTAAGTGTTTTCAAAGGGTTGGAATATTCACCACACTTAGTGGGTGGGTGTCCTGGATGGAAAGGTCAGTAGGAGACTGGGGCAACAACAAAGGCTGCCTCCTCCCCCTTTAGAAAAAAGAAAAAGGCTGTCTAAAAGTAAAGTGTCCAGTTCTGAGGGTAGTAGCTCTGGCAGATCATATGATACAAGGACTAGGGTGGGGAGGGGAGAGGCAAAT
>Ga0209208_10005548_pt1 | contig 17572 bp, 12 predicted proteins | sample S1TSphfallax_3_FD_187694 | JGI IMG/M metagenome (GOLD analysis project Ga0209208, IMG submission 187694) | Host-associated microbial communities from peat moss isolated from Minnesota, USA - S1T2_Fd - Sphagnum fallax MG (SPAdes) (version 2) | ecosystem: Host-associated > Plants > Peat moss >... | reverse complement strand
CCACATTAATATGTGAAAGTCAATGCACCATGGCCAAACCTAACCCCTAAACTTTCCCCTTTAAACAAATTACCCGAGTAATTATCAAATTACTCAACAAGTTACAGACACACCTTCCATGAAATGGAAAATGCATCAAAGCATTGGAGGCACATTTTGCTTGGTGAGGTGCATTGAAATCCAAAGGGAGAAAACTTGATCTTATTTACAATGATGGAGTGTTGGACTTCCAACTTATCTTTCATGTCTTTAGTAGCGGTGGAGACAATTGTGGACGTCTAACTTATCATACAGCCCTTGAAGAAAGTTCCGAGTATAATTCTAGGACACCACATATCCTTGAACAAGTGTCCCAGGAAATAGGAATGTTCTTAGGTTTTACACATATGTACTCCTTAAGAGTGAGACTCCTTAAAAGTGAGCACAATCTTACACCTAGATGGTCCGTGGACAAGAAACACTATTTCATTGGGCTCCTCTCCCATAACTAACCACTATAGTTAGCTTAGTTACTTCTTTTTACTATTGTATCATACATTTTATTCACTTTTTTTTTGGTCTACTTTGGACTAAAATAAAGTAAGTTAATGAAACGCCCCCTGCCTACCTTAGGATGACCTTCTTGTCCCTACCTAAGGGCTAACCAATCACATACCTATGTAAAGACCAATGTGGGGCAGGTATTAGATTTTGTACGATGCCCTCATCTTGTATCAAAATAGTTACATGTATATATAATAACTGGATATCAAATTTCCAAAGGCTTGCCCAAAACAAATTAACTAGGTTAATTTTGTTAAGTTTTTGCTTTCTTGGCAAGCTCACATATTTGTTTATCTACAATAGAAAGTTGTTTCCTCTTTTCTTTTCAATTGGATTCATTGTTGTTAGTTTGCACAATTTGAACACAAAACAACACCAACATTGCCAAAGGGAATTACAATGCACAAAACTATAACTATTGCCCTAGATTTCCCCATTATAGTCACATTTATTAAAAAATATTTGAAAATGTTTTGTGCTACTAACAAGTGTGATAGTGAAAAATGGTGTTTCCTACCAAAATAGATGGTTATCAAAAAATGTGTCACAATAAACAAGAATGTGATTAAAATGGGTGTGATTATGAAGGGGGTTAGTTAAATATAACAATAAAAGGCAAGGTGTTGTTCCAAAGGATTGGAATTTTAACATATGATTGTTTTTTTGAGGTATATCTTTTGGAGAAGAGAAAGAGATGAGAGACCATTGTATCATTCTAGAATATGGAGCTTTAATGGAATATGAGATAAATATGTTTTGATCTCTAGAAGAGCTTTGTTTCCATAGTCATAGTTGTTATTTTGATGTTTTTCAATCATAATTTCATTATTATATTTTAATTTTGAAACTCATTCTAAGTAGATTTGAATGAATAGATTATGTTAGTATTAGTTTTATTACATTTCAGTCCAAATTTTAGACTAGAATATAGGATTAGAGATTTTGTATTTACCATTTGGCAACCATCCCAAGTTTTGAATTCAAAGTGAATTTCAAAATGATGTGTTATGTCTCATTGCTGAAATTTTTGTTTTTATAGATAGTGAACTTAATTTAGTTTCATTTTTTTCATTTAAAAAAAAATATTGATCATATATTTTTTATTTATGAAATAGACCTATGACGCGCTCCCAAGTCACGAGGTGAAACCAACTTGAGGGTTTCACAAAATTAAGTTGCGGAAGTTGAAACTTGGAGGCACGCTCCCGGCTTCCAACTCTAGAAAGGGGTAGAGGGTCGAGTTGGGAGCCCAAGGATTAAACTAGGAAGAGGTATTAGTTGATCAAGCTTGAATCTGCATCAAAACAAACCACCCGAGTGATTAGTTCACTTTCCGGGACACCCTTTGGTGTTGGGACAAGTCACGAGCACTTCGGACCACAAGACTCACCACGGCCCGGACTTGGGGGATGCCACCACCATCCCCCATATAGTATACTCTGCAACGCTCCGCTGAAACTACATCCAAATGGCACTTTTTCTCGGGACTCCCAAGTTGGAGTCCCGAAATCCACCCAAGTGTCCCGGTTCTGGACTCCCAAAACTTTGAGAGGTCATAGCTCCTCGCCCTGACCTCCGATCGCAACGAGGTCTGAACCGAAGTTGTAGCTCTCGTCAAGATTTTTCCAACGACATATCGCACTCCCAAATCGGACATCGGGAGCTGGTCGATTCCCGACTTTTAGTGGTCGGGAGTCAAACTGCCAGTTTGACTCCTGGCCCTTCTTTTGCCCATAACTTGGGCTACAGATGTTCAAATCGAGAATGCGAGGGCATTTTCGATATCTACGTTTCAAGACCTTTCCACTGACACCAAGAACACCCCAATTCGAGGTGTTTTTCCCCTTGTTATCGAGCTCTGAACATTCGGGAGTCCCGGAAGACTCCAAATCCCCACTTTTTCCAAGTGTTGGGCTTCACCCCCACACTTGGCCAAAGTAGGGTTGCGACAAAGTAAAGTAGCTAATTGTGAGGATTTTGTTCTAATGCAAAAGTTTGTTCAGATTTGAATTAGGATGTGGAGAAATGGAAAATAGAAATGTAATTAGAAGTTTGAGAAGAAAATTAGATTGGGTTGTATTACATGAACAAGTGGAAATGGTGCTACCAATAGCAAGAATTTGAATGTAAATTAAGTAGATCAACAGTTTGAAAAACTAAAAAAAAAATCTCGAATAAAATAAAAACATTCATGGACAAAAAATATATATGTAGGCCACATAACACCTCAAGCAACACTAATAATTCCTCATGAAGTGCAAATTGGTGAAGCACAGAGGTGCACCCTTAGTCTGCAACAAAAATCCAAGAGAGAAGAATGTTAAATTGAAAATGTAGACTAATAGGTTGAGTTTATACAAAGGCATTGGGAATCTGAACATCAACAAAAAATTGTGCTAGAATTAATAAATCTAATGCAACAACATGATTATGATGATTTTATTCACCTTTTTAATATCCAAAAGGCTAGGAAAATGAATAGTTTGAACAAAGAGCTTAAAATTTTGAACCTTCAATTCATTATGTTGTTGAGCAAAAAGCTGCAACTTAGGGTATTAAAGGCTCCAAAGGAGTTGAATTGGTATTTGTAACTAGATAAAAAACTATAGTTTTACCAAAAGCAAAACCAACAATAGCATAAGGTGTTCTTATGGTTGTAAAAGCGAGGTACAATGAACCCATAATTAATCAATAGAATGGTAGCATTAATAGTGAAGTTCCAAGGGATTGGAATAGAAGAATTCATAATGTCAATAAAGTTCCAAGACCAAATTTTCCATGTTGCACATATTGCCATCAAATTGGACATCAAATCAATGAATGTCCATTTATTGAATATAATGTGAAGCAAGGATTTGTTAAGCATTTCCAAAATTTAAATCCAAAACTTGCAAGAATAGGAATTCATGGACTTATTGAACTAGAGGATTTATACCATGAGATGGTCAGAATTTTAGATAGATTCAGTAAACAAATTTATAGAGAAAACAAAATAAAAATGAGAATTCAAATTGCGGTCAATGTAATACCTATATCTATAGCTCATGTACAAAGTCAGTTACAACAAAATAATATTGGAATTACCTATGCAAAAACTTTAAATTCTATAATGGAACCAATAAGATTTATGCCGTTGTATTTTGTGGCAATGCCCTAGTCTATAATTATAGTTATTGAAGCTCCATTTGTGTCAACACCAATTATTACTATTGGCAGTATCAAATCTAGACCACACACTCCAAGGGGAACAAAATTTGTGAATTTGCATAAAGATTTTCCTAAAGAGGTGAATAAAGTTTTTGTTAATCAACCATCATATCAAGGAAGAAGTAGTTCAAATCCATAAGGACCTCCAAGACCTCTAGGATTTGGATTGCCAATGGTGCATCTAGGCAAGTTGTCATTACCACTAAGCAGACCTTATCGTTGACCACTTAACTATCTTGAATATGTCAAGGATTTTGACCTAAATGTTCATGTCAAAATGTTCAAAGTTACCATTATATAATGAAACAATTGATGCAAAAATTGTTAATTAATTCAATTTTACCCTTAACAATATTATGTTTTACTCGTGTAATAATTATCTAAGAGATTATCTAGATTGTGCTATTGCAGAATTGCATCTAGCCTTTTACAAAAGGTACAAAAAAGTTCAAAATGATGAACAAGTTTATTTGTAGTTGAAAAACATGAAGCATGAGAAGAATGAAAATGACACACCCCCACACTCCTTGAAAGTTTCAAATGCAAGCCCAAAAGTGGAAAAACGGAAAAAGGAGTTGGGGTATGTTCCTTAACTCGTAACATTGTAGGGGTAAAAAGGTGTGTTGGGGCTCCAAAATGGGACTAAGATGAGTGATAAACAGGTGAATTATTCACATGAACCTGCACAAACCAAACAACGAGTTGATTAATGCATGGTTGGAGCACTTTTGGTGCACGAACGAACCACATGCATACACAAATTCACAAGACTCACCACAACCCATACTCGGGGGAAGCCACCACTTTCCCTCTTATAGTATTCTCTATGCATGTCCATTGGGCTTGCACTCAAATGTCATTTTATCCTAAGATTCTCAAGTTGGGAGTCTTGAAATTCCCAAAATTGGGATTCTCATGACTTTAAAGGTGCATAATTTTTTGTGTAAACCTTTACTTAAGGTGAGGTCTGAAGCAAAGTTGTAGCCGTCATTGAGATATTTTCAATTATAAGTGGCACACCACCTACACACAAGTAAATAAAGTGATTCCTAACTTTTAATGGTCAGGAGTCAAATTGGCAACTTGACTTTTGACTTTTTTCTTTTGGCCATAACTTATGTTTTAAGTACTCAAATGGGACATGTGAGTTCATTTTAGACATCTAAGTTCCAAGAAATTTCCAATGGTATAAGGAAATCTTCAATTAAATGAGTTTTGACCCTTGAAATTATTTTTTGAAGATTCTCTCCAACCCCCAAAATGGGAGCCCACTTGGGAATGCGTGGGTTCATGCCCTGACACCCTCCTACACTCATGAAATAATGAAATGTGACTCCCAAGTTTCATTCTTGGCCCATACCTTAGCAAGCCCTTGCTTTGGTCACAAGTTCAAAACTAAAGTTGTGACAAAAAGAATGGAAGTATATTAAAAAATATTATTGAAATTGGCCAATAATCTTCAACACAAGACAGTAGATAGTTTTTTAACTATAATTTTCAAATCTAGAATACAACCATATTTGTAGCAACAATAGGTACGAAGAGAAAAACTCTTCAACATCATAAAGAAACAACTTTGGTTTGTGAAAAAAAATAAAATAAAGGCCATAAGGAGTCTGTCAATACCACATAGTAATAAAACAATATTAGCTCAAAAACCTCAGTCAATTCCAGAGAAAATATGAATCCATTATACAAATTGTCACATGAAAAATCATAATGTTGAAACATGTAGAATCAAAAGGAAGGAAAACCATGTTCTTGTAGTTTTTGAGGTTATAATTCAACATATTAAAGTATAGAATTATGTGAGATATTGTTGTCATATTTGTGGTGATATTGGATATAAGATCATAAATTGTTTGATGTACAATGATATGTAGAATATGTTTAAGAATAAAAGAATGAAGCCTATAAAGAAATAAGTTGTGGTAGAACCCATGGTTTCAAATCCTTGAATCCATATAGCGGATGTGAATATGGCCATCACTAGAAGCAAGGTTATTGAAGAATAGGTGTTTAAGGTCAAAGAGCTAATAAAAAAGAAGTTTGTTTCTTGACTAAGAAAAGGAACAACTAATATAATAATCTTTTGTCAATATTATTAAAGAGATGCAAGTTAAAAACCCATTACAAAATCTAATTCCAAAGGAAAAAACACAATGGAGTATAAATTGGGTGGGATCGCTAGAATCTAAAGTTTCCACGAAACCCATTGTGTCACAAAGTTTTTCTACTAGACCTATCAACATAGTTATGTATATGGAATAAATATTCCAAGATATCAATAAATAGATGCTAGAGACGACCTATACTTTGAGGTTAGGTCATTTATCAAAGATAACACCAAATCATAAAAAATATATGTGGCAAAATTGAAGCCAAAAAAACCAAATATAGCTATTGAGCAAATATTTGAACCTAGTGTAGCCATAGTGGTTGAGACACATTCTGAACTAGACACAACAACTATAAAGGTCAATAACCAAATGGTAGTTATCAAAGTACGAGTGGGGAAGAACATTGTTGAAGATGTTTTAATAGATGGAGGAGCAAGTGTGAACATTATAATATAAAACCTTAAAACAAAGTTAGGTTTACCTAAACCAAGACCAACTCCATACCACCTTAGAATGCCAGATCAAAATATGACTAGACCTTTAAGAATAATCAAGAATTTGAATATTCACATACATGGTATTCCATATATGGCCACATTTAATGTTCTGAAAAACAATGTGGTAGATTCTAACTATTTTATGTGGTTAAGAAGACCTCAGCTCATAGATGCAAAGGTTACACATGATTAAGGTAACAATGTCATTACTGGTCAAGGTAATGGAATAATCAAAACAATATTAATTAATAGGAAATTGGGAGCAAAAACTAGAATGCTCCAAGTATTTGTTTGTTATGACTTGATACAAGGGTTAACAAATGAAGAAGAGGATCTAATATTGGAAACATAACCAAAAGTATTCTCAATTGGTACAATTGCATTCCCTAAAGAAACAATTTCATTGTTGAGTGTTGGAATATCATAAATCAGAAGCACTAAAGGATTTGATTCAAAGCAAAGGACCTTAGATCAAACAATTGCATAAGTGGTGCTTAACGCAATTGGTTAATGCATAAGTGGTGAAATCACAAGACTTTTTTGTTAGACTATAATTTCATTGGAAGAGAAGGTTTATCCATAAACCTATTACCATCATAGCCAAGATGATATTCAAATTAATGAAACACCAACAAAAATACAAATATAGAATCTTTAGATAGCAAGTTGGACTTTGACCGATAAACTACTTATGAAGCTCAATTTTAGTACTCAAACAAATCCACGATACATCAAGGTTAATTCACAATTGACAAAGGAGAAACTGAGGAGCTTCAAATGTTATTTTAAGAGTTCAAAGATGTGTTTGTTTGGATTTACAAAGATTTGAAAGGCATACCTCCAAAATTAACTCAACACATAATTGAGTTATAAACATCAATATCACCAACACATCAAACAAGGTACAAATTAAACCCTAACTATGTTGCAGTTGTTAAACATTGACAAATTATTAACAACTGAATTCATTCAACTAGTAGAAGTTACATGGTTATCAACCATAGTGGTAGTGATTAAAAACAATGGAAAATTGAAAATTTGCGTGGATTTCAAAAAGTTGAATAAGGCAACCAAAAAAAATTCCTTATTCTCTGCCATTTTTTAATGAAGTACTAAACACTATAGTAGGGTATGAAGCTTATTTGTTTCTAAATGGACATTCATGATACCATCATATTTTTATACACCACACCAAAATGCATCTTAATTCATTTTAGGTTTCACTATATTTTGAATAAATTTGGACATTTTTACCATGGTGAAACTAGTCAAACCCACATTGAATGGGGACCAGTTTTTATGGATAATGAATTGGTCCATTAATACCTAATGAAAAAAAATTATTTTCAAATGAAATACAAATTTACTAAACCATTTCACTTGCTAGTTAATTAACTAAGCAACATGGAAATTAATTATATAATATTTATTGTAATATATAACATTATTGATAATTTCATGATTTTTAACCTATGAATTATTGACATGTGTCATTATCTATGCTAGGTTAAAAACTTAACCTAAGAACATAGGCCATATAATCAACCTAAGCATGCACTTACTTTAAAGAACTACATAAAAGAATATCTGATCAACTTACCAATATTAAGCACAAACACACCACTTGTGAAGTTTGATCTTTGACCCCAACCATTAAGTCACCACATTTGTTGTGATAATGTGTTACATTGCATTCTATTTATCAAATATTTCATTTTAAACATTATAAAACAAAATTGAAAGTTCATTTTTTATGATTTTTGTCCAAATGAAATTATTAAAGTTTATTTTTATTTTTTTTAAATTACATAATTACATTTATTTCCTTTTGAAAGTGTAAAATATTTGAACATTTAAAAAATATATATCACTATTCAATAACATTTCAATGACCATTCTTTTGGGAATTTTTTTTTAATAAATGGATAAATTTTGTACTAATATAATAATACTACCTATGTTAGGCTATTTTAGTTATTTTATGACTACTTTTAATTTTTTAAAAATATTTCACCCTACATTATTTACAATTATTTATGGTATTCTTTTTTTTAATTTTTATTTTTAATTATTTCACCTTAAGTTACTTTCAGTTATTTTGTTATTTTATATTATTTCTGGTCATTTTTAATTATTTCACCTTAGGCTATTTTTTATTATTGTAATTTTTTTATTATTTTTGGCTACTATAAGTTATTTCACTTTAGATTATTTGTGATCATTATTATTTTTTGGGTTATTTTAAGCCATTTCATCTTAAATTATTTTCAATTATGTGAGGTTATTGTTAGTTGTTTTATTGGTGCTTATTGTTGGTTGTTCTATTAGTGACTATTGGTGCTTATTTTATTGATGGTTATTAATGGCTATTGGTAGTTATTTTATTATGGCTATTAATGGCTATTGGTAAATATTTTATTGTGGTTATTAATGGCTATTGGTAGTTATTCTATTGTGGTTATTAATGGCTATTGGTAGTTATTCTATTGTGGTTATTAATGGCTATTGGTAGTTATTCTATTGTGGCTATTAATGGCTATTGGTGGTTATTCTATTAATGGATATTGGTGGTTAATTTAGGTTAAATTATCAAAATTTATTGGTGGTTATTTTATTAATGATTATTAATGATTATTGTTGGATATTCTATTGTAAGCAATTAGTTATTATCTTATTAGTTGTTATTGATGGTTATTTTATTGGTAGCTATTAATAGCTATTAGTGGTTATTTTAGGTTATATTATGACTATTAATAACTATTATATTATAAGTTATTATTGGATATTTTAGGCTATATTATCATAGGTTATTAGTAGTTATTTTATTGTAGGTTATTTTAAATTATTTTATTTTAGTTCATTTTGTTTTATTTTAGATTTTTAATATTATATATATATATGATAAAATAACTTATAATAACATAAATTAAAATGACTTTGAATAACCTAAAATATAACTTGAAATGTCATATATTAACTTTAAATAAAATAACCTAAGGTATAACTTAAATTTAGTTGAATAATTTAATTAAAAGTAACTTGAATTAAATATCTTATAATAAGCTAACTAAGATACCTAAAAGTAGAATAATGTATAATAATTTAAGGTATAATAATTTATAATAGGCTATAATAGGTTATAATAACTTAGGGTATAAGTTAAAATAATTAAAATAACATAAAATAATATATGGCATATCATAAAATAACATGAGGTATTTAAAACATCAACATAAAAATAAACATATTTACCACAATAAATTATGTGAACTATTAGTGAAACACAATGTTTACATAGTGATATTACAGTGAAATAATTTTAACCAAGGTAAAATCACTAAAGCATAGTGAACTTATTTCAATTTGAAGCTTTCATAATGATTTAGGATAATGAATTACACCCCACTTTGGTATTAGCGATGGCCCTTGAATATTAATATATAATAAATTTTGTAAAAGATTATAAAACTTTTATTTGGATGGTGATGTCATTTGCTATAAAAAATGGGCCATTAACTTTTTGGTGAATAGTTAATAAGGCTTTTAGAAAGTACTGAGACTAGTTCATGAAGATTATTTTGGATGACTTCATAATTTATAGTGATTTAGAAAATCATTAAATGAAACTCATATTTCATTTTTAGAAATGCAACGAATATAGAATCAATTTCAATTTTTAAAATGTGTTTTTATGGTATTTTTAAGATTAATTTTAAGGTTCATAGTTTCCAAAGAAGGAAATATATGAGATCCTATGAAGGTTTAGACAATAGTGAATATGTTAGTATTTACAAACCCACAACATATTCAGGCCTTTAATGGTATGGCTTAGTTTTATAGGTGTTTCATAAAAAAAATTGCTTGTATTATGGCACCAATTACCAAGTTGATGAGGAAAATGAAACCTTTTATTTGGACCATAGAATGTCAAGAAGCTTGGGATCAAATTAAGAAAAAATACATGGACGCACCAATTTTGATGCTTCCAAATTGGCAAATGGAGTTTCATGTGCACATGGATGCATCATTGTTGGTAGTAGGTGCAATGTTTGCATAAAAGCCAACTAGTAAGTATGATCAGCCTATAATATATGCCTTTAAACTGTTTAATATTGCATAACAAAATTATACTACCAAGAAAAAGAAGCCTTAGTAATGGTTTATGCTTTGCATAAGTTCAAACAATTTCTATTGTGAAACAAGTTTGTGTTTTATGTAGACCATATGGTTATGGCGTACTTGGTCAACAAACCACAAAATTTGGGAAGGATAGCAAGATGGTTGGTGTTATTTTTGGAATATGAATTCATAATAGTTTACAAACATGGTATAACACATGTAGTTGATGTTTTATCTAGATTATCGGATAGTTCAAAACCATTGGGTGTTTTAGATTATACTATGGATATGTCATTATTTTTTATAAAACATATATGGATGTAGGAAATGAAAATTTATTTAGAAGCGAGTTAGATGCTATAAACTTTGAACCTAGCTCAAAAACAAAAGTTGGTTAAAGGTAAAAACTTATAGAGTGAAACAAGGCAACGTAATGCAAAAATGTTTGACCACCTCGAAAGCACAAATGGAATGGCTAGAAGACATTTTGTTACAAATAACACTATAAAAAAAAAATTGGATGCAAGATATTACTGTCTAATTCTATTCAAAGATACTCATGATTTTTGCAGAAGCTATAAGAGATGTTAGAAAATTGGAGGATTAAAAACAAAAAATCTGGCAAAGTTGGTTACAACATTTCCAAAAAAGCCTTTTATGAAGTGAAGTCTAAAAATTATTGGTCCAATCAAACCAATATGAATATTAACATGAAACAAATATATTGTAGTAGTTATAGATTATGCAACCAAGTGGGTAGAGGCAAAGGCACTCAAAACCAATATTGTAATAGTTACAACTAGATTCTTATATGAGTATACTTTAACTATATTTGGATGTCCATTGACCATAATTATAGATCAAGGAATACATTTCATTAATGACACATTAAAACATATGACATAATAGTTTTTGTCGAGGCATGGTAGTTTTATTACATATTATCCACAAAAAATGGACAAGCAAAATCTATTAACAAAATCATTGGTAGATTATGACATCTATGAAAATTTTTAAACCAAAATGTCAAGTTATTTGATTAAAAATGCATTTGAATCTTCACTATTTCATACATTTGAACAACAATGATATCTTGAATTATTTTTTATTTTTTTCATTATCTTTTTTTGGTAAATAAACATATTTAAAATCAACATGGTTTTTTGGGTATATGTGTGTGTGTGTATTTCCCCACCTTTCAAACTATAATGAATCAATAAAATTTGTATAAATATTATGTTACATTTATTTGTAGTCATACAAAATGTTATCCATGAAACATATAATATTATTTACAACATTTTAAAATGTTATAAATATTATCAATATTATTTAAATGTCATTGTTATAAATTTACACAAATGTTTTTTTGTTTCGTAATTTTTACCAAATGTTATTTTGAGTAGTAAGTTTTAATCTTATTTTTAATGTTCTTTTCAGTTCTTTGAGTGTGATTTAATATAAATTATTGAAAAATTCCAAGTTGTATGACCAAATACTTTGATAAATGAATAAAGATCAAATTTTATATTATTTGCTACCCATCACATGGAAACATGGAAAACAATGCCATTTTGGGGCATGTGGATTTTTAAGAAAAATATTTGGATATTGTTAGTAATAATATATTTCATTATCTAATGTCGAAAAATTCAAAGAAGATATTCATTTAAATAAACCTTTGTGCAAAAGCCCCAACTTGAATGTTTTAATTGTATTTTAAGCATCAAATTTTTATTTAATTTTATGGTTTCAAAAACTTTAGCATTGTTTTCCATTTTTTGGGAATCTTTTCAAAAAAAACATTTCCCCTAAATTTGTTTTAAACCACAATCCATAAATACACATTAAATAATTAGTGATTTTAAGGCAGAGTTTCTAAAAAATATAAAATATTAGTCATTTATTTGTGCACTAATAATATGTTTAATCATCTACATATTTATTATATGATTATTAAATATATACATGTGTCTACCTTCTAGTTTTTTTCCTTTTTAATTCACAAGTTTTTATGTTTCAAATTGTATATTATTAAATAATTATGTGGTGTTCATGGATAATTTTTAGTCACATAGTCCTATCCATGAAGACTTTTAACCATGTAGTCATATCTAGGGTTACAATAATATAACTATGCACAAAAACATGGCATATATGACTATATAACTAGAAAATGGTCAATAGCCATATTTATCGTAGTATAAATGTTAAGTTTTGGCATAGTGGTATATGTCGGGTATAAGCAAGGTAGGGTAAGGTATTCAGGTAATGTAGATTATATGTAGGGCTAGGTATGTATAAATTAGGTGTGTATAAATTAGGCTATATTTAAGCCATCTATGTGTAATTAAATAGGCCTAACATGTCTTAACGTAAATATAAATCATTATATACCTAGGTAGTTACATAAGAAATCATATACTAGTACATAGCCTTGGTACATAGGCTATAATATATTTACCCCATATGTATAAATTATGATATACTTAACCTTGCTATAGGTTATAATAGACATACTTTAAGTACATATCCTATTCTACCTAACCTAAATATAAATTGATTAATTTAACTTAAGTATAATTTAACTATATTACCTACCTACTTTGTACAGTGGTTAACCTTGTGCACAATGCCTAGAATGACCACTAGGAAAAACCAGCCAAGTGGTTTAAAAAGGTGGAATGTAAAATTTTCAACCATGCCCAAAGGCATTAGGTAGAAAATTACTAAACCACCATTGCCTCCCATTGCATGACCACTTTGTGAGATTATAGTGGGTTTGCCCACTCAACAAAATCATGAGTTGTTTGTGTCATGTGAAGACCACCCAAAGTTGAATTGGGTGGTTGTTTGTAATGGTTTCTCCACACATTTTTTGATAGTGTGGCGCTATGAAATATGCATCAGAATAAATTCTAAAACCATTATAATATGTTTTTATAGGAGGTTAGTTCCCACGAGTATGCATTTGTAACCACATAAATAAGAGAACAAATACAAACTAAGGAACATAGAACTCATGAAATACATGAGGATCAAATTGAGTCAACATCGAAGCTGCAACAATAGGAGTAGACTTAAATTACATTAGATTTGTAGTCACAACAACAACTAGAAGTCACATTAAAATTGTAGTCATAGGAGTAAACAACAACAAATCATTAAACAAATGCACAACTAACAATAAAGGTATAACAATAACAATAACATATTTTGAATATAACAAAGTATCATCCATGGATTCAATCTGAAGGACAATAGACACATACAAATTTAATTATAATATATATAGATTAAACTATAATACAACAAAATTAACATCAGATTTTTCTCGCAAGATCATAAACAACATTAGATTTAACTTTCTTAACATATTTTGATCTAGAATTTTGAGACGTAATTCAAGGTACAAATGGGGTAATGTCAAGGGAGTAATTACTTGTTGTAATAGTTAGTTAGTATATATTTATTTATCTAGTTACTATTCAAGGAATTATTAATTAGTTTACATAGTTTTTATCACCATTTGAATTTGAATTGATCATGGGATCGTTTTAAGAAAATTGTCATTTTTAGCAAGAAGAGGAGGATTGTATGATTCATTGTTGTAAAACATTGAGTTTTGTATGAGTATGAAACAAGAGTATTTGAATTTTTTTCATTAATATTAGTTTCATGGTATGTTTTAGTCTAGATTTATATTAAAATATAATATAAATTTTTTGTATTCACCATCTAGGTGTACACCATAGGTAGTTTTATAGCTATTGGTGAAATTTTAAGATTAACTACATGGCCACATAGATCAATAGCGTTAGGGTGTTATGTCTAATTTGAAGGCATGATGGGGTTTAAGTCCTTTTCCAACATTGTGGGTGTGTTTGAATTTTTTGACTTTGGTTATACAATAAAAGAATTGGGCAAATCAATGCATCAGGAACATGGAGGTGGTTTTGGAGGCCACATTGTAATCTGATGAAGCTTGATGGAATTATGGTTTATATCCATGGTTGGTTTGCCCTATTTTTCTTCCTTCAAGTGTTTAACAGCTTGTTTGTTTATTTTGAAATATGTTTCAATGGGATGAAACTTTGATGCATGTAGAACCTTCCAAGTCTTGTTCTATGCCATTGTTGTTTCAAACTCAATTGTGTTGTAATTAGCATGCATGCATGCACGTGTGACTTGTAACTTTTGAGATTTATAATTAGATTATCCAACTTTTAGAGCACCGAGAAGGACATGTATAGGAGATAGGACATGTTGACAAGGATTTGGTACATGATTAAAAAAATGATTATACCATGGGCTCCTTCATGTCTCATAATAATTAATTTTTTGAATTGCAAAACTTTGTAAATTAGTGGGATAATCACTATTGTTAAATTTGCAAAAGATGTAAAATCTTTTATCAAAGTTGATCAAAGAATGATTCTCCTATCTACCCACATTTTTTATAATAGTATGTCACACGCCACCTGCACACAAGGAAATCAAGAAGATTCTCGACTTTTAGTGGTCAAAAGTCAAATTGACAATTTCATTATCGACCTTTCTTTTGGCCATAACTTGTGTTTTAGGTACCCAAATGGGTCATACAAGTTCATTTTAGACATCTAAGTTCCAAGAGCTTTTCGACGATATAAAAAACTTTTCAATCCAATGAGTTTAGACCCCTAAAATTGCTTTTTGAAAATTTGGGATTCCATCAAAACTCCAATTCCCAAAGTGGGAGTTCACTTGGGAGTGTGGAGGTTCATTCCCTCACACTCTCCTACACTCTCAGGAGTATGAGATGTAACTCCCACGCTTCCTTATTGGCTTTCACCTTTGCAAGCCCTTGCTTTGGTTATAAGCCCAAGGCTAGGGATGCGACAAATAACCTATAAAAGGATTTTCCCAACAATGTAAAGTAATTTCCCTAATAATGTAATTTCAGCCCAATTTCATTTGCTTGAGTTGAACTTGTTGTTTTAATCTGAACACTTTGCCATTACATGAAATTGTTGTAAAATCACCTTTAGTTGCAACTCCAAGCAAAGTGCAATTAAGTTGTAAACAATTTTCAATCACTATTATAATGGAATGTGCAAGATTTGCATCATTATCTTCTACACCATCATTGTTTTCTTCAACTTCTAGAGTGAATGTAAAAAGAAGAGTAAATGCATTGGCTTCCATTATAGATATTTGAAAGTTTGATGTGAAAACATTTGTAATCCCAATTTTTGCCAACTTTTAATTATCATTTCTTCCATTCCTTGGACTTGTGTCCAAGCTACATGAAGCCACGCATAAATTTCAGGTTTGAAGTTGCTCATTTTCAAATTAAGGTGTAGTTCTTTCCTTGGCCTTACATATTTGGTTTTTGATGATATTTGTGGTCCATTTGTTGAAATTGACCTTGAAAGCATGTTTCAAAGGTCTTTGTATGCTTACATATGTAGGTTGTAATGCATTGGTACAATTTACACGAATAAACACAATAAGGATGTTAAGGTGTTTTTTTTTAATCTAGTCAATTTTTTTTTATTCTTGTGAATGTTCCAACAATCAATTAGCCATACAAGTTTTTGGTTTTCTCATAAGTTGAGTTGTTGGATTTGATTACATAAAATGAACATCTTGTTGACAAAGTTGTTTGTTATTTATAGAGTAGACCAATGATTTTCATTGCATGTAAGATGCCAACTGAAATTGATGCACAAATTGTCTAAGAAGTAGATATTCATTTGCAATAGAAGATACCACCATAGTTACTTGTCTCTTATCTTCCACCCCTAACACCCGAATGCCCTTGCTTTCCCATGTTCTTTTTCCAATTGTTGAAACAAGGTGGATCCCAAATTGTTCATTATTGACCACAAGGCATGGAAGAATGGGATACAATTTCACGAGGTAGATTAATTAGTATGCCATGTTTTGACCTTGCTCTTGCCGATTTGTTGGCATTTTGCTGGTTATAGTGGTTGCCATGCATAAAGATCAATTCTTGTAATGTTTTAAAAAAATTCTTGTCCATTCCCTTGCAATTGTCAAACCCCCATGACTAGCTTGAAAAATCTCAAGAGCAAGGGCCTCTATCATGCCCTTTAAAATTGGTTGAAAGAGGTAGATAACAATTGTCCAACATTTATCATCTTTTGTAACATTGTGACAAGATCATCTTGAAGTGTGGGATACTTTTTGAGGATTGGCAAATGTTGCTTCAAGTGTTTGACAACAATACCTTGTTGTGCTACTTGCAAGTAGTTTGGTCAGAGTTTTCCTTTTGGTGTAAACCAAGTCCACAAACTTTCTTGCCAATTTTTCATATGGACTTGGGACTCTTGGACTTTAATAAGCAATTTACAAATAATGCACAATATCTGAATTTACACCAAACTTTTGAACTAATAGTACTGTCGGTGGCCATAAACGTGGTTGAAACCAATTTGTGTACTAGCCTCTTGATTTTTGACCTTTTTATTTACTTCCATCTTGCTTCCTTACAACTTCTTGACCCCTTCATGCTTGATTTATTTCTCAAATTGTTGTGTTGCTACAAATTTTTTGGGACATCCAATAGTGGATTATTCTACTCTCTCGAACATTGGTGCTTTTTGCTTGGCACTCTCACTAATGTCTTTTACTTCTTTCTGCAAAACGTCATTTATTTTTACTCTTGTAATTGTTTTGAATAGATCAATAAGTAAGGTTTGTTGCAACTTTCCTTTACCCATGCACAAAACTAAATTATATTTTAGCATAAATTTTATGAAATCTTCATTTTTTTTGCCTTGTAAAGATCTCTCTTCACAAATGTTACAAACATAACTCCACAAATGCTACAAACATCATTCCAAAAAGCATGGACCAAACTTCAAGAATTCGAGAAGGCGTTATAAGGTAGTTTTAGGTTTTTAGTAAATATACTATTGCATGTACTTTAAGCGATTTTAGGTTGTTGCTAAATATTTTTAATTTAAATAATTTTTTTCCGAAAATTTGATTTGATTTGATTTCTTTTTGCACCAAAGTCAAGTTTTCAAAATAAAATAATTATTCAACAGTGAGATGTTGAACTTGAAAAGGAAGGAGAGA
>Ga0209208_10005547_pt1 | contig 17572 bp, 10 predicted proteins | sample S1TSphfallax_3_FD_187694 | JGI IMG/M metagenome (GOLD analysis project Ga0209208, IMG submission 187694) | Host-associated microbial communities from peat moss isolated from Minnesota, USA - S1T2_Fd - Sphagnum fallax MG (SPAdes) (version 2) | ecosystem: Host-associated > Plants > Peat moss >... | reverse complement strand
ATTATAAAAATACAAAGGCTTGAAAATTGGCCTTTGTATCAAGTATTTTCAAGTATTTTTTAAAAAGCCCAAAAAAAGGTATAATACGCGTATGTTTGAATCGAATTGAGAGTATGTCACTACTATGCCGAAGTAGTTAAAACATGTTATAAGCTGTAATTATTACCTACAAGCAATGTGGAAGATGAAACATTCATACAAAAGATCATCTTGTGGTCATAAAATTAATGTGTATTATCATGTTTGAGTACATAACTATCATTTGTCCTAGGCTATTTGGTAACAACTATTCCTTGCTTTTCTTAACATCTCCATCCTCCACCCTATCTTTTCAAACCTTTAGATAATTAAGCCTACGTCATTTTCGGCATGCCAATGGGTTTGGCAGGTAAACATGTTGAGAGTTGAACCTATTAGCCAAATATAACCATGTTGACCTTTGGTAAGACATTCAACCTAGATTGGCTATAACTTAGTTCGGTAGACATATTGCCTTATTTTGATAGAGTCCTTACACAAACTTTTTTAACTACTCCCTACTCACTATTTGGTAAGCGTTATATTCCTAACAAATAACAATTTTGTTTCAAATGTGTTTCTTATGTTTCAATCCTTACCCTCTTTATCATTTTTCATTCCCTTTTGCCATAGTTATATTCTTGTCCTTTCATCATGGTCTTGCATATTAGAACTTAAGGAGAATTCCTTTCATGTTGCTCTTCTTTATGATTTACATTTTTTGTAAGTGCAGGTGGTGGTGTTGTGATCATCTTGCAACTCCAATCATTGCTATGAGCTTCATGATCATCATATTTCATGTGAATGACACCATTTATTATCTTGCACATGATTTTGTCATGGTCTTGCCTTGTTGTTTAAAAAATCATAATTATGACATTTGGGAATGCAATATTCTCATTTGTTTACAAACCACAATTTTCAAAGATAATGCAAAATATAATAGTTATTTCATTTTTCTACAAATCATAATATTTCGTGGTAATGGGAAGTGCAATACACCCATTTTGTTACAAACCTTTTTTTTTTGTGAAAGAATGACCACAATGTCAAAATACCATTTGAAAATGCATATTCCATTTCCTATTTGTCTAATCATTCTTCATAGGTTTATAAATGGTTATTTTACAACAATGGAAATGAAAGCAATTTCGAGATTCATGTTTTGGTTTTATATGTTGGCTATGGCAACTGTGCAAGGCAATTCAAACTTGAATGCTCTAGGCCCATTGCCAAATGAAGGAAGCAATGTTAGTTTTTCAAATGAATTACGTGTTCTTGTATCCTTACATCCAAATGATCTTACATTGAAGCCCATCCTTCTTTTCCATAGATGTTAGTATAAACATTAAATTTTTTGCCATTGAAAAAGCTTAATTAGTAAAAACTTTATTGACTTTGCATAAACAAAGAAAATTATGGGTTTAGGATTTACAACACTATGAAACAAAATTGTATAAATATGTGTGTGTTTTTTTGGGTGGTGTTTTACTCTTGCACATTGTATTTTACATGGAATGAAATAGCTTTACATGATTTTACACTTACACATTTAAATTTATATTCTTACATGAAATGTACGTATATTTGATAAACACTTACATTTGCCCAATTAATATATCAAAAACCACATACAAACACAACATTGAATTACACCTATATTCGGCATATATATTTTTAATGATCTACTTTAATAGGTATTCACATTTTTAGGGAGGGGTATTAGCCCATGTTGGAAATGGTGAGAAACAATTTTCAAATTAGAAATTTCATACAACCAATGAGAAGGCTTAATATGCACTTAATTAAGGAGGCTTAATTGTTTTTGCATTTAGGTTTTGTGAGGAAAGGTGGCAGACTCTTTTTGAATTTTTTTTCTCTAATGTGTTCCCACTATGTTCCATCAAGTTTACAAAATGTTCCCGAAGTTCCTCAAGACGTTCCCATTAACATATCAATTTTATCCCTTATTGTGTAAACTGGACACAATTCAACTTCCATCTATATAACTTGTAAAAGGGGGTCCAAAGGGGTGATTCTATTGGGAATTGTCCAATATTTATAAAAAATTGGTGATGGGCCAATCAATGTGGCTCTTTCAAGGGAAAAAAAAAGTAATGTCCAATGGGCCTGTCCACACCAGGGTTTTTTTTAAGGATTTTGTGATGTAGCGAAGGTGGCTACCATCCAGAAACTAATTTAGCCAATTCTGGCTACATGCCAGATATGATTGTAGAAAAAAACCAGGATCCTTCTATATTCTTGGCTACATACTGGAACTTATTGTAGAAATCTGGCGATTTTGAATTTTTTTTTTTTTTTTGAAAATTGGAAAATTTGGACTAGTTTTCCCATGAAAAATCCTTTTGTATTGATCGAAATCACATTTTTCAGGTTGAATTTTTGCAAAAATTCGCCAATAAAAAAAAACATTGGGGTCCACACAAGCCCAAAACCTGCATAACATGGGGTCCAAAGTGTGTCTGAGCACAATTGGGCCAAGGGCAGCCAGGGAAGAAAAAGAAGCAAGCAGTACTTTTGTAGTGGCCTGCAATAACAACTATGTGCACAATATTTCCCCTTTTGCCCTTTTTTTTGACTAAACCTTTTGCAAATTATTTTCACAAGTTGAAAGTTCAATGCTAAAATGTTTTTGGCAAATATCAATAAAATTTTCTCTTTTGTTAGCTAAACCTTTTGTGAATTATTTTCATAATTCGAGGGCTCAATTCCCAACAATTTTGGCAAATATCAATAAATTTTGCTTTCTTTTTTGTACTAAAACTTTTGCAAATTATTTTCACAAATTGAGAGTTCAATTCTCAACAAGTTTGGCAAATATTGATCAATATATTTTTCTCTTTTTTGGCTAGACTTTTTGTGAATTATTTTCACAAGTTGAGAGTTCAGTTCTCAACAAGTTTGGCAAATATTGATCAATATATTTTTCTCTTTTTTTGGCTAGACTTTTTGTGAATTATTTTCACAAGTTGAGAGTTCAATTCTCAAGAATTTTGGCACATATCAAGAATTTTTCTATTTATCTGGTTAAACCTTTTGCGAACTATTTTAGCAAGTTGAGAGTTCAATTCTCAACAAGTTTGGCAAATATCAACAAAAATTTCTCTTTCTGTGGCTAAACCTTTTGCAAATTATTTTCACAAGTTGAGAGTTCAATCTTCAACAAATTTGGGAAATATCAATAAAATTTTCCCTTTTGCTAACTAAACCTTTTGCAAATTATTTTCACAATAAGTTGAGAGTTTAATTCTCCACAATTGGCAAATATGAATAAAAATTTCTCTTTTTTTGGCTAAACCTTTTGCAAATTTATTTTCACAAGTTGAGACTTCAATTCCCAAATTTTTTGACAAATATCAATAATTTTTTTTCCCTTTTTGGCTAAACCTTGTGGCGAACTATTTTCACAAGTTGAAAGTTCCATTCTCAACAAGTTTGGCAAATAATCAATAAAGTTTTCTCTTTTTTTGGCTAAACCTTTTGTGAATTATTTTCTCAAGTCGAGAGTTCAATTGTCAACAAGTTTGGCAAATATCAATAAAAATTTACCCTACTTTTGGCTAAACCTTTTGCGAATTACAAGTTGAGAGTTCAATTGTCAACAAGTTTGGCAAATATCCATAAAACTTTCTCTTTTTTTTGGCTAAACCTTTTGCAAATTATTTTCAGAAGTTGAGAGTTCAATTGTCAACAAGTTTGGCAAATATCCATAAAACTTTCTCTTTTTTTTGGCTAAACCTTTTGCAAATTATTTTCAGAAGTTGAGAGTTCAATTGTCAACAAGTTTGGCAAATATCCATAAAACTTTCTCTTTTTTTTGGCTAAACCTTTTGCAAATTATTTTCAGAAGTTGAGAGTTCAATTCTCAACAAGTTTGGCAAATATCAATAAAAATTTCCCCCAATTTTGGCTAAACCTTTTGCAAACTCTTTTGTCTTGAACATCAGTGATAGGTGAAGGCAATGTTTGCATCCTCTTGAAAGCATCATCACCATCACCATCACTATCATGGAGCTGCTGCCACTTGTCTGCAAATGGGCAGGACAAATAGTCCGGTGTACCGGTCCAGTAGCCTGACGTGGATTGGTGCATGAGCATCAATCACTTGGCATTTCTCCACTTGGAACACAACATGGAATCTGTGTCATCACAATGCCCATGTGTCAAGTGAAGGATTGTCAGCACTTTGGATTGTTGTTGTTGTTGATGTTGTTGTTGTTTTGACTCTTGATCAGCAGGCATCACTTTTGAGTTAGTAGAGAGAAAGGTTCATAGAACTAAGTGATGCAAGGTACTATAATAACTTGCACTTTGGTTTGTGAGAAAGGGAGAATTGAGTCTGGAGTTTTGGTTTCATTTGATTTCAATATGTACCAATTCTTGATGAAGAATTAATCATCTGAAGCTTTGTAGTCGAGATTTGTAGAAACGGGAAGTTGATAATTTCCCTAGAATCTTATCAAAAGGGCATTTGCGCTGCAATACGGGTTTGTCTCATCAAAGTTCTAAACTTGCAAAAGAAAGAATCGGACTAGAACTTTGCATAAAAAAAAACAGGCGAGCAATTGGGTAGGGGGAGAGTGCTTCTGAAAACTGTTACGGGTAATTTTTGAAGAAGCTTGCAACTTCGTAGTTATGAAGACGAATTCCTTCCTGTACAGGCTGATGTCAATACGACAAAGAATGGGTGTACTGCAGAAACAGAGATCCGGTCGTCTTGTTTCCACATCGACCATGTCCTCGCAATGCTTCTTCCATACTACACCCAAGTTCTCCCCCAGCTCCACAAGGATTAATGGTTGCAGTTCACCACCCAGAAAGTCTCAGGATGAAATTACAACTGGTGTGCAGATTAGGGTTTTCAATTTGTTGAAGACGATCAATGTAGAATCGATGCCACATTGCCGGGATACCGTTGCAAGAGATCATAAGGAAATTCGTCCAAAGTTTCGTAAAATTTTGGGGAGTTTGGAACTTGGAGGAGTGAGGTACATGGGCATAGGGAGTTTCAAAGGAGGCGGAAGACCAGCAGAACATGAACTACGCTTGCCTCCTACTCTTAAGCCGGATGGTTCCAAAGCGAAACATGAGGTTTGAAAGCTCAAACCCATCATTTCTATCTTTTGTTTCTGCTCATCACTCGCTGACTGCACTAGCTATATCTCATTTGATTCAAGCTGCTAGATGGTTGTGTAGGATAATTGAACATTCTTGGGCGACGCAATGATGTCAAACTCTTTGGTTTAGGGTTTGGAGCAGTGTTGGGCAGTTCTTGACTTTTATGAACAACCTCTGGTTCTGGTTCCTTAAAAAAATTTAGAATAGTTCCAGTTCCACAAACAAATAGAACCCGAGGTCCAGTTCTGGTCTGGTTCTTGAAATCAATTGTTTGGATCAAGAGCAATGGGGGTGTAACTGTGATTTTGCTAAACAGAACAACCAAAGTCTTGGCACCAGACTGTGTAGACACTTCAATGCAATGGAAGTTCTAATTTGATGCTTGTGGTTCATCAAGCTTTTTATATGGAAGGTGATCTTGGGTTTGTAGTAAGTAAGCTCCCAAAGGTTTGATTGGTTTGATAAATTAGTAAACTACCTGAGTTCCTTATGGTTTTGGGTGTGCAGCAAGATGAAAGAGAAAAGTTTTTGGGAAGTGCGAAGCAAGATCTAGCCACTCGCATTAGTGACACAGAAAGAACACTGCAGGATTCGACTGTGGAGGAATCAAGCCAGACCCATGTAATTGGAGGTGCCACAACTGAGCTCCAGTTTGGTGTGCAGGATGGAGGCCCATCAGGTGTGGCTGTCGACAATGCTTATGAAGAACTCCTTAAAAAATCTGAGGTGTCAGGTATTGATGACTGTCCTGTCCATTGTCAATTGGAAGTTTCAGAGTTTTGGTGCGTTTTATCATCTGTTGTGTGTTGCAGTGTGCAGTTGTTGTGCTACACTTTTTTGTTGCTTGTAAATTCATCCAATTTCGTGGTTTTATGTGACCATGGCTCCTAGCATTCATGACTGCACAGAACTCACACCCAGATCATCTTCATGCAAAATGCACAAGAATGTTTACTAAATATTTTGATCTATGCATTGCTCAAGAGTAAACTTATTTAGTGAAGTATGTTTGCAGATCATAGAAGGCAGACAGCTGGTGATAAAGGGCAATCTCTTGAGGAGACAAGCACCCTCACTGATCATGATGCTGACAATTCAGATGTGGAGATTGCTACTGAGGTTTGGAGTGCAATGGATGGTGACACAAGCCACTTTAATGATGACTCAGACAAAGTGGAGGTTCAAGGACAAGAGAACGAGTCAATCATGGGAATTGGTTCTCGGGGATCTGGTGAAAGCCTTCAAGATGAATCTACAGGTCCTGGAGAAACAGTTCACGAAACTTTGGATGCAACAAGAGCAGAAAATAGATCTGGGTCTAAAGCACGGACACCAAAACCAGGTGTAAGGGTTGGAAATGTTCCAGCAACAGGGGCAAGTGCAAATGAAACTGACCGGGGTGACATTCCAACACTGAGCTCCAAGCAACAAAGCACAGGAGGTGAAACGCTGGATCGTGCCCAGCAGCAATATGAGAAATCTATTTCAGAGTTTGGACTTGGTGGTGACCAAAACCAGAAAGCAGATCCATGAATTGAGTAGCATGGAGGATTCTACAAATCATGAAGGCAGCAGCCCACATTTTTGAAGAATCACTTTGGGGTTTGCACCAGCCTTGGGCGGGTATTTCCTTTTGAACATACCACCTTGGTATTGGTATTGGGCCTTTTGTAGGTCCAGGTATTAGGGTTAAAGGCTGATTGTTGGCTGGTATGAGTCCACTACATACTTGATATTGAGATTGGTACAACCCTTGTATGAAGTCGGTATTACCTTTGGTCCCCCCACCAGGCAAGTACTGGTGTGAGGCTGGTATTACCTCATGTCCCTACAAGGTATTACACTGGTATTACCTTGTCCTGACTCAGCAGGTGCCACTACAACAAGGTTGGTATTGCCTTAGGTCATACCAGTTTGTTTGCTTCTTTGATACTAAGACCAGAGTCTATATACCGAGGTTCCAGCCTGATGATACCCACCCAACACTGGTTTCAACTTTCAACTATAATAGCATGCGGTTACACTGCTGACTTAGCATCATGCCGTGAAATAACCCATTATCATCTTCCATTGAATTTAGCTTCATAAACTTCATTGATTTCAAATATTATATAAAACATGACACAACAATGTGTACATATCAATGAGTTGCATTTATGTAAAGAGGTAAGTCATTAACATATATCAAATGTGGTAGCCCAAGACTTAAAAAGGCTGAATCCAATAGTATGCCAATGTTTTACTATAGAACTCCAAAGGTAATAACTAAACCTAGACCCTAAACCCTAAACCTAGAAAAAGGAAAAACCTACTAGAATTTCATGTTATACATGTCTTGTACCATTTAAAGACCCCTTGAAGAATTATAGCTTTCAATATCCTATATAGAAAACATAAAGGTTTTTTGAAACATGAAATATTACTTTAAAATGGGATTGGCATCATAGATGATTGAATAAATATTTACCCATGTTTTCCAACATTGCTTGAATCATGTTGGTTTGTTTTTATGGAATTCAAAATTTCATTGGGACAAGTGCATTTCATACACATTTGGCTCAAATGTTAAATTCGGAATGTAAGGTGTAATGACCTTAGCCATGTGTACAAGTCATGCAGGGATAGCATAGCTATTCCAAAAGAAAGACATGAATGTTTGTGTGACCTCTTACCCTCCCTTTCATCGAACTTTTATTTACTAGCAAGATTTTGTCACAAAGATTTTTTCAAAAAATATTTAAAATGAAGTAGGTTTGGAGAAAATAATAGTAAACAATGTTAGATTTTTACATTTGGTTTTCAATGTGTAGCCATGAATATATAAAGTTGATTATATATTTAATATGTATTTAATTGATTTTGGATTAAATTGTTAATTCTGGACTTTTCAAATTTGGTGATTATGTTCAAACAAAACAGTAGAAGTATTTTTTGTTGGATCATGAGTGAGGCAAAAAAAATTATTAATATCTATTGTAATATGGTACGCTGGTTCTCAAATTAAACTTTATTTTCAAATTTTTAATTCAAATGATCATTTACTAATTTTGAAGTTTTCAAAAGTTTAAAATTAATTAAATACATTTTATATTTCATATTTGGTAAATAATTAGATTTAGTTAAGTCTTCATAAGGATGATCATCATTTTTCTTCCATCTTCCTATAGATGATTTCCACTTAGATTGCATTTTTTGAATTCCTAAAAGAGATACTACCCTTCATCACTAAAGCCCATCATCTATCAAAAGTCTATCAAAATATTGACATCACACATACGAAACCAATCTTTGAATTAATTCGTCATATTACATGCAATTACTGAACTAACAAAACCAATTAGACTTGACACACAAAGCCAAGTCAAAAAAAAGTAAGGTGCATCAAAAATGTTTTCACACCATCATTTTTTTATACTGTTTTTTAAAAACTTTTTACTAGTCTTATTTCTCCCATATGCATGGGTAAAACAAAACAATTTTAACAATTCAAAATATATGGTGGTCTAAAGTATCATATTTTAAGATATTTGACATCTTTTTACTCATTAAAATATGCAAATAAAAATATAAAATACAATTAAAAGTTTTGTTCATAATGAACTCTACTTCATCTTGGGTGTTACACCTTACAAATTTTCACCTTAGTCTCACACCTGTTAATGGTTTTTGACATTCCAACATCTAGGGTCTATAATAAAATTATTTATTAAAAAAATTGTAATCCGATGTCAAGAAAAAACAAAACACAAGCACAACAATGTACAATTGGGGTCTTACAAAGGAAGAAAAGAACAAAATGAAACTCAATTTTTCACCCAAACCAAGGTTCAAATGAGTTTCACCTTGTGTTTCTTTACATTATTGGGAGTGTTGAATTGTGTGGAAGTCATTACTAAAGGTTTTAAGAGCAAGTGCAAGCATATTTGTTTGTTTCTTCCACCAGGGTTAGAGGTTTTGTAATTCTTTGCAATATGCATTTCTTGAACAAGCAATGTTGCATCTTTAGCAAGGTTCTTCTAGCACAATTTTGTATGTGAGTGATTAGGTTTGTGGAGAGTGACATCTTTTGTTTTTTGTTTTTACTTCTCAATTGTTTTGCAATTCTTTGCAATTTCCAACAAAAGTCCATGCCCAATTCAATACACAAATGATTATATATTTTTAGGTTCAAATGACAAGTACCACAAAATGTAATGAACATTGTGAAACATCTAATTTTATTGAACTAAAAGATTGGAACTATATGGTTCTTTATATAATGTAATAAATACTTTTTAAAATTATTTAATAAACAATCAAGTAGGTTTTTATGAAATGGAAATAGGTTTAGATTCTATTTCTACAATGCCATTTTTTATAAGAGCAATGGCAAGTAGATTGAAATAATTTCAAAATATATATTTTTAAATGAGAGGCATTAAATATAGCATAGACTTTGTGAAAACATATAATTGGTGAATTATTTATTGACTTTTGGAATGGAAGTAGTTTTTAATGTGGATTTCATAAATTTATTCAAATGTATTTTTATGCAATTTTACATGACAATTGTTCATCAAACTTTAGATCCACCTTTTTATGATGTTAATAAATCAACTTGGAATGTTTAGTATTGTAATAAAAAGATATTTTAATTTTTTTTTATGCTTACATGTGAATGCTAGATAATTGACTACACATTGAATTTTTTTTGGTCTAATCAAGATTCGGTAAACAAGGTTGAATTTCAAAACAAGTTTTTGCTTGTGTTTTTAATGGAAACAATTAGGCCTATGGAGAACAATGGTTTTTGTTTTTTTGTTTCTACTCCCCATGCAAGTTGCGATTCTTTACAATTTCCAATAAGCAAAGTTGGATTTCAAGGCAAATGAAGTCACATTTCCACAAGGTTATTCTAGCAAGATTTTGGAACAATAGAAGTCACATTTTTAACCAAATTGGAGGACTTTAACCCAAGCAATAACCAAGTTAGTGCCATGGTTTTTATTGTGTGGGTTCATTCCTTTGTTTGGGGTGTTCACCCCAACTTGGGGGGCTTTATGGATGACCACAAAATAGGCATGAGACCAAAAAAAATGAGGTATAAACACCCAACCAAACAAGGCAAAATTTTAAGGATAACTTTAATATGTAAAGAAAATCATTAACTACCCAATCAAAATTGGTTCAAACATTCAAGCAAATATATTGTTTAGTGTATAGAGAAAAACTCATATTATGCATGGACATGTTACAATCTCCAATAGATGTGGAATTAATATTATCCAAAAATAAGACAAAAAGAACATATGTTGATTTGTTAATTTTACATCACATGAATACACAACATATATGTGCATTTGACTATTTTGGCTTTAACCCCTAAACACACCATAAAATGAAATGGTCCAATCCCCTTGTCCCATGTGTTTCATCAATCTTAGTTGGTGTAGTTGTGATTATGCCAACTACATGAGTAGTCATGTTTATTGTAGTTTAAGAGCTAATGGAGTCGTGAGTTTGTTTGGTGTTTCCATTGTTATTCTAGCAACTAACATTATTGTGGCACTTTTTGTTTCAAGAAGGGTTGGTAATGTTTCCACTATTGCAATAGGGTAACTAGCATGATTATTTCATTTAAAACAAATTGTCCAATGTATGCTTGGATTATTTCAATCCAAGTCAATATAACTTTACTACCTCTTATGCACACATGATTCATACAACTAACTAGTTTGGAGTTTCCCACATGCACATTTGGATCATGATAGAGGCAATAATAAATTTGTTGCCTAACTTTCATTGACCATTGCCAACATATAAAAAAATTGTCACACTTAATTAATTGGCATGTTTTTGCATGAAACCAAAACAAGATTGAAATGTCATTCTTATTGTGGCAACAAGGCTCCTACACAAGGACTTGTATTGCAAATTCAAACAATTTGGCAAAGATCATTGTGGAAAGACTATTCATGAAATCAATTTTCAATAACGCCATGAAAAAAATTGAACCCCATAAGTAACATTAAATTTTTGATCATTAAGTTGGATTATGCATTAACATGATCATTTGTGAAAAAATCCAAATGAAGTCATACTTCTAATCTCAACCAAAAAATTGCTATTGTTTTTAACCTGGAAAAAAGTTTTAAAAGTTCTTAAGTAAATCGTTGATATGTTGACTTTATGTGGGAACACCTATACAACCATTGGGAATGCAAAGGAATGTTGGAAAGTGTTGGGCACAATATACAAGGTGTTTAAATGCACTAAAAATACTTGTGTTTGTATGTTTGTGTGCAAATGTCATTGCATGTGCATCTTCAACCATTGATCTTTCCTTCATTTCAAGTCCAAATGGCCTTTTTATTCCACCACATTCATATGAATGCATTCTACCTACCTAAATTTTGTTAGCTTCAACAAAGAACCCAAATGATGTCAAATTCTCAATAATGTGAAAATTATATTTGTGTTTATATTACGACAAAATGTTGTTATTCACACATAATAGGCTATGACTCATTACACATGTGAGGTAACCTTGGTGGTTTTGTTCAATATAATGCATAATATGTGTTTATTTATTGTTGCATCTAATTTACATTAAAACCACAAGATGACATTAGTTTGACATTTTGACAATGGAAAATTCACATTTCTTAGATTTCATTGTATCAAAAGTTGTAGCTTGAAATCCCCTCCAATTCCATCAAGTTGGATTTTTTAAAATAACTTCAATGACATTCCTAGTTTTGTGAAGTGGTATTGGGAGAAAAGAACTTGTCAATTCTTAGTTTTGCAACAAGTTTTGTAACATGCATGATGCAAACTCAAGGTGTGTTCCCTAACTCCCACAAAAAAGATGTGAAATTCCATGATGGGACTAAGATGAGTTCATGGAGTTTAATTCAAGATGAAATCAATCTACACAAACCAAAAGGAGGGTGATTAATGCAAATTGGAACCAAAATGGACAAAGATGTAAGAGACACATTCACATGTCTCACCATAGCCTAAAGTTGGAAAAAGTTGTCACTCTCCTTCTTATAGTGTATGAATGGTACATGATAAATGCCCAAAGCCATCCAAAAATCCAAAACTCCAAAATCCAATTGTTAATGAAATGTGTAAAATAAAACTAAAATTAATAATTTACACTAGTTGTGGAAGATCATATTTAAAGAAAAACTATATGACCATTTTTTAATTTATGGGAAAATTTCAAACATAGATTTCATCCTACAACACAATTTTTTATGATAATGTATATGGACTCATAAATTTCAAAATATTACATGAAAAATTTAGTGTATTCTAACACAAGTTATATGATAAAAATGGAAACCAAAATTCCTATTGAAGATGTCATTGCAAGTGGGAGTATATTTTTAGGTACTTTTTAAAAGGTAAAATGTTTAAATCCATAAGTCCTAAAATTCAATGTGAAAAAATCAAAATTTGTTTGAATTGTCTTAATCAAAGTTCTTCTATTTAATATATTATGTAGGGAGGGCAAACTTGGAAATGGAAAAAATGTTAACTTTAATACATTCATTTGAATTTGATAATCAAACCAATTCACTAGACTTAAAATACAAGGGAAATGGACTTTCAAAAGGGATTACATGACATGCCACTTTAATTAGTCCACCCTAGTGTGTTTTTACCCTAAAGAAAATTTAATGTTATTGGTTGCCAATATTGAGTTAGTCCTTTTTCATGTTTATTTCATTAGAACAATCCATTAATGTCATGAACTTTCTTGAGAACATTTCCATCTCAATACCCCAAACACCCTTTTTATGGTTATTTGGTGGTGTTGGGGCATCAACAAAAAAAAAAACCTTACTAGTTAGAGCTCCTTAAATAGGCAACCAAAATAAAATAACATTTCAATAGTAGGTTCAATATTTATTTTTTACTTTCAATTTTTAATCTTTGTTGCTACATGGTTGGCTTATGCATGCGCATGTTTGCATTTGGTTGATATTTGTATGTCATAAATTGGTTTGCTCAAATGAAGAAGAAAATGTATTCCAAGTATCAAAGTTTTTTCTCTCCTTGTCCTTATTGTTATGAATTTCTCGTGCTTGAGAGCTTTGTTTTCAAAAGAGTCATAATAATAACAAGTGCTTGTGATGGATTACCTTCTCTAGGACCTTTGTTCCCATTCTTCTTGCTCTTCTTGTGTTTTTCAATGTCATAATGCCTAATTATGCAAGTAAGAAAGGAAAGGAGATGGAAGCATTTTAAGAATATTAGAGAATATTGTTTCCATTTAGGAACAAGTATGGTTTTTCTTCTTGAAGTTTTGCTTTCAAGTTGTTGTATCCCTCCTCCCCTTTTTATTTCCCTTTTTTGTCTTGTTTGTGTGTGTTCAATATTGGAAGCTATGGTTTAAATTTGAATTTTCCATAAGAAAGTTTTAGCTAAATATGAAGAGGACAAATAAATTGTTGGTTGTAGTTCTAGGGTTGATGCAATAATGAAATGGAAGTGAGTGTGTGTGTTATGGCAAATATGGATGTGGAACAACAACAAAAAATGACCATTGAAACCATCGATGTTGGCAAGATTCATTATGTATAAAACTTTGGTTTGCTTTTGCATTCTCTCACAACACTTATAATAATTTATTTCATGATGATCAATGAAGCCATTTAAAGATCCTCAAATTATATAATGTTTTTCCAGATCTTCAAATTTAGATGATGAAATTTTTCAACCCAAGAAGCTTGACTAAAAGCCAAGATGCATAAAGGTGATTATCAAAAGAAAAATGCCATAGATTGGGAGGAGTTAGACAAGGTGAAGGAAAAAAATATAAATGCTACTGCTCAAGGACTTCACTTGAAGATCATATATTCTATTTTCAATGAAGTTCAATATTGCATTAATTGTTGCACAATGTTTCATTTCGTGTTGTAATAACATAATTCTTGTGAGGTGAAACAAGAATTTGAAGGAACTTGCCACATTAACATTAGTCTATCATTATAAAGTTCATTTATCAAAGAATGGGGCTTTGGACACATCAAAGCCCATGTTTGAAGAAATGATCTTGAAAAAATGATATGGTAGAATTCACCAAGGAAAGTGATTACATGAAACATATACACATGATGTACTTTATCATGAAACAAATTGATTATTTTCATGAAATTGACCTTTTGACTTGTAAAAAGGATGAAAAAATCTTGAAATTGGTTGTGACTTCTAATGAAATCAAAAGTTGACTAACCCATCAAATTCATGAAAAATTAAAGTTATCCATGAAATAATCATCATTTTGGGCTTCATTATACGCATTCATCCTTCCTTGTGAGCTATTCATAAAACCCACCAAAGTGAGGATCATTCCTCAAAACTAATGATGAACACCCCCAAGTGGTCATCACCATAGTTTCTATTTTAACCACACTATAGTCTATCTAGGTTATTGTAACATAGATTAGGGGGCTATCTAGGTTAAGACATACCTAGGGATTATCTATGGAACTATTAAGGGGACTACTTATGTCAAGGGTTGGTAATGGCCTACCTAGGGGCTATTTAAAATAAGGGTTGTCAAAAGCCTACATAGGGGGTTACACAATGATTACTTAGGGTGTTACATAAGGGATATATAATGAATACTTAAGGGGCTACATAAGGTCTATGTAGGGGGCTATTAGTTTATAGCCCTAGGTGACCTTTAGGTAGGCCCCTAGGAAGCTCTTAGGTAATCCCTTGGGTAATTAACCTTTTATGTCATCCCTAGGTAACTTCCTATGTAAGCACTATGTGATCAATTCTTGCATCATGAATCAACCCCAAGTAGCCTTAAATAACCCCAAGGTATCCTTTAACCTTGAAAAACCCTAACTAATCCCATAAATAGGCTTTACATGTAATCCTTAAATAACCTTGAGGTATTCCATAACCTAGGTAGGCCTCTAAATGTCTCCCTAGGTAATCAAACTAATGAGTCCTCAAGGTAGGTTTTATGTAGCCCCTTATGTAGGCTTTTGATGGCCCTTATCTTAATTAACCCCCTATGTAGTAGGTTCTTGCACTATGAGTCAACCTTAAATAGTCCCCTAAGTAACCCCTAAATACCCTTGAACATAGGAATCCTTAGATAACCTTTTAGGTAGGCTTTGTGTAATCCTTTACCTAACCTTTAGGTATCCAATAACCTAGGTAAGCCCACACGTAGACATAGATAAAACACAAGATTAATTTTTTTTAAAAAAAAAATCACATCATTTTTCTCATGTTATTTTCCGTTAACATATTCCCATCTTGCATTTTGATTATCATACTTTAGTTCTAGTGAAACCCAAGGTTCTACTTCAAGGTTTTATTAACTTTGCAAATAATTCTAATTGACATGCATGGAAGTTTTGAAATTTTTTAATCAACACAAAGAAATAATTAACTCTAATAATTACTTTGCTAATTTTTTAATTTGGACAACATCTAGTATATTACAAAGATTGATTTGGGAAATATGAAATGTTGCCAATATACACATAAAAATATATAACTTGCATAATTTAAACAAACCAAGGAAAAACAATTAATGATTAGTAAGAACCTTTTGATGATCCATCATTCAAATATTGTTGATTTTGAAAATTAGATATTATTTGATTTATGTGATTTAAAACAAGGACCAAATGATGTGCAACATTAAAAATAAGTAAATATGAATGTTATTAATAAAGTCTAATTATAAACATTGAAACAAGTTTAGAATTACAAATTCATGTTGTGGATAAATTGATTTCGTGATGAAGTGTGGATTATGTTTAGATAAAAATTATGTGCAATTTGAAAATATGCAAAAGTTGAGTTCAAAATTTGTTGATTTTCAATTAGTGGATAAATCTACTAATAACCAATTGTTTAAAATGTAATTAACATTCTTAATAATTGTTCTATTAACAAGAGATCTTTAATGACATTATGACAACATGTCCATTGTAACATCATTTGCTTGAATTTCCCAATTTGGCACTAGGTTACAACATTACAAGTTATGACTTTTTTATGGATAGCTTTAATGTGTGGGCAAATAAAAACTTATATATATATATAGTTCATCCAAAACAATAAATCCTATTCACTTGCAAGCAAAAAAATGATGTAAGGTGAACATGGTTTTTTTTTTCATTTTTGTGGTGTTGAAAACATTTTCCCAAATTTTAACAATTTGTTTTTGAATTCACATTGAAAAAAAAAAAATTGAAAAAAAATTTCCATTTTTTTTTGTTCACAATGCAAAAAATTTCCAAAGAAAAAATGTTGGATGTGAATGAATGTTATCTATAGTGACAACGTTAGCAAATGGTATTGTGTAATGTAATGAAACATAATTATCAATAACAATGTATTAAAAATTCCTAATATGTGCACAAAACAAGTTTGAACTTCAAACCATGCTAAACAATTTTTTGAAGAATACAAATATGGTCTAGTAGCATTTTAAACCCAAGCAACATTTCTACATATTCAGCAAGATGGGGAATGTCATTTTAAACAACAAATTGGGGGGTAAACAACGAACCCCAATGTTATTGATAAAAATATTAACCATGAAAAAAGGCAAACTTACCTTATTTTGTACATTAAAAAAATCTCCACATTACTTGAACAATCACAAAACCATTATAATTTAAGGTTTTTTCATATTTTGATTTCCCCATTTAATTGATTTTCTTTCTTTTGGATGTATTAGTTCTTAGTATAAAGCTTCATATGTTTTCATCATGTACACACACAAGAGTTTTTAAATGAATCATCTAATCTAAACCACCTTGTGCCTCTCCCACCCACTTTACAATTTAAAAGTTACGATTGTTGCACAACAATTGACCAAATGAAAGGACTATACTTCATTGAGAGAGCAAACACTAACCAATAACAACGAGGTAAATGTGGCATTGGGTTTGACACAATTATAATCTAATATAGTAAAATGCTCAACATGAAAATAAATCAAAAATTTAAAAATTATACCTACACAATGAGTAATGCTTGATTTTTTTTTTCTTACATTATTTTCAAAGGAAAAAAACTAATGCAATGGTTACAATCCCCCTTATGACCCAAAGGTCTCATGTTTGAACATTTTTTTGAATTATCTTTTTTGTCTACAAATGAAATGGATGAAAATAAATTATCTTTGGGTAAATTTTTAAAGTTAGATGCCCAAGAACAATTGTTTTGAAAAGAACCATGTTCTCCATGAACCATGTTTCTAGTGGAGCAAGGGTTTAAGTTGTTCCTTGGGGAACAACTTAAGCCCCCTTTTCCCTCGAGAATATGGTTGCTACCTAAGGCAACTTAAACTCCTTCTCCAAGAGGACATGATTATTTTTTGAAGCGATTTAAACCATTTATTCCCCTAAACAACATGGTTGTTCTTTAAGGGTAACCATGTGCC
>Ga0209208_10005546_pt1 | contig 17572 bp, 10 predicted proteins | sample S1TSphfallax_3_FD_187694 | JGI IMG/M metagenome (GOLD analysis project Ga0209208, IMG submission 187694) | Host-associated microbial communities from peat moss isolated from Minnesota, USA - S1T2_Fd - Sphagnum fallax MG (SPAdes) (version 2) | ecosystem: Host-associated > Plants > Peat moss >... | reverse complement strand
GTCGATTCGCTAAGTCGTTGCGGTGATGGGTTTGTTGCAAATAGTTTCCGATGTAATGTTAATCGCAAACTTTTAGCGGCATTTTGAGAATCCCGAAATGTTTGCGTTAGATCTTACATCGGAAACAGATAGACTTTTGAGTCGATTCGCTAAGTCGTTGCGGTGATGGGTTTGTTGCAAATAGTTTCCAATGTAATGTTAATCGCAAACTTTTAGCGGCATTTTGAGAATCTCGAAATGTTTACGTCGGATCTTATATCAGAAACCGATAGAGTTTTGAGTCGATTCACTAAGTCGTTGCAGTGATGGGTTTGTTGCAAATAGTTTCCGATATAGTGTTAATCGCAAACAATGTATAGAAGCAGTTATAATCGGAAAAGTTTGCGATTATATCAAGTTCGGGAGTTGTGAAGGACTTGCGATGGTACGGGTACGAATGTTATGGTATCGCAAAAGGTCAAGAGTTTGCGAGGAATTATGGTTCGCAACAACGGGCTTTTGGAAATTTCTTTCTTTGTTGTTTGCGATGATATTTGGATCGCAAAATAGCCCCATGTTGTTGTAGTGAGGAGCATTTGGCACCTGATATGATTTTTTAAAAAATTACACAAGGTATCAAAAATGTGCCTATCTTCATGTTGGATAGTAACTTATGTCTAGTAAACTTTGCAACCTGTATGCCCATGTAAGCATTTTGGTGGGATAAATATGCTTTTTGTGGCTTTGAAGATGCCCAAGGATTAAGCTTGCACATGATTAAAGGTCTAGTAGAGGTGGTTAATATAAAAATCATAATGAAGGAAATCAATTTGATGTGAAACCTCAGAATGTGATGAAATTGAGGACACATGACTAAAATACACTCAACTTCTGTTATTGACTTGGTGGGAGGCATGGGAATTGTGGTGACAAAGTCCAAGGTAGTAGCATGCTAGTTTAATTTAGCCTCCACCACCGCCCAAGTTGGTGACATTCATGTGTATTGTCAATTATTGTAAATTTATGTGGTTCCTAATCAATAGATGAGTTCTACACAACAGTGTTTGATAAAGTTTCCACTACTTGTGGAGAGATTGTTTACTTTGATATACTAGGTGGAGTCATTATAACAAATGGTAGCATTTCATAAATTGTTGTTCAGAATGTTGGCCAACATCAAAATTCAAGATTTTTTTATGTTGAGGCAAATTCTAAGTTTGTGAGAAAGAGGGATTGAATTGGATTGCAAATTACATTAATGTTCTAATGCAGTCGCTTAGGGGGTTTCTCTTCTACCAGTGAGTTTTATGGGGGTGAACTTGTTTATGGTGTAGATGATTTATGCATCACTGAATGAGGTTGAAGTTATAGCAACATCATAATCTCCTTACCCAAATTGTGTGAGAAGGAAAACTCTTCATAGAGACTAGAAGTGTACATATGGAAATTACTTGGCCTATTGCCATAATCTGGGGATTAAGACATTTTAATACCCTTGGCAGGCATGGGCCTGTGCTTTGTTAAGTTAATTGACCATATTTATTTTTCACAATCCCTAAGGTATGAATCCAATCACGACACTGCCAAGAAGGATTGATGATGGGTCTAATTGAAAAATGACATGTAAATGTGTAATTATAGCCTTGTGGTTTCATTCGTACCAAACTAGTCTTATGCTAATGTCATTGTAGTACATATTGGAACTTGATTGTGTTTTGGGGTTGAATCACTCGCTAACATGATTACATATGGGAACCACTTTTAGTTTCTACAGCTAAACATATTTTGCCATTACTACTGGTGTAAACTATTGTGGTTCAAATTGTACTTTTTACATAGCAATTTCAGCTGATATAATTGGAAAACGAAAGAGTTTTTGGTTGTTGAAAAAATGTTATTTGTCAAACAATGATACATGAAGGAGAACATAAAAATAGCAAAATCTGGCTACAATAAACCATGAAACAAAGCCACGTGATAGGTTGGACCTTGACATCCCAATTAATAGGGGAAGTAACCAATTGGCAACTTATTTGCAGTTCCTAATGTTGCGTAGATCAATCATGAACCTTGGTGGAACAGGGAATTGCTTGGTGGTTAATGTTATTGTTAGTTTTATTAGCTAGTTCTGATGTGCTAACAACACTTACACAAGGAGTTATAGAAGTGAATTTTGGTCTTGTTGAGTTAGAATTGAATGTGCCATCTCAATTATAAGACCTTGGTGTCAAGCAAGGGCCTTGTATTTTTGGCTTACAAATTACGAATGAATCTATGCAAGAAATTTTCAATGGGAGTCACCTCTTTGGTGGCAATGTTACCCAAGGTAAGCTAACAAGGGGGTGGAGAATCTTTGAGGAAGTGGGATCTTAAACATAGTTTTCCATGCTACTAGTTTTTATTCCATTGTTCGGAGGTCATTTTTTTATGTTTGTTCACTACAGGTATTTAATGGCCATTAATTACTGCACATGTTCATGAATCATGGTTGTGTGCAATAAACCTTTTTCCATCCACTAAATTCAGTGGATTTTGCCAATAAACAAAGGTGTTTTTGCTATCCTTGCTACAAGTTGAAATGGTGATGCATGATCAATCAATTGTCCTTTTTCTTTTGAGCTTGAAGTTCCACAAGCTTTTGCTAAGGCGCATACTTTCTCTTCTATCTTTGTTTTCTTACACTAAGTGTCTAGGTCAATTTTGTTGTTATTATGAAAGCCAAATGTTTCAACCATTGTTGCTCCATTGATGAAATTGACTATCTTTTCACATAGCTTGGTCAAGCTATCTGAAAACCATGGTTTCAGTTCCTCAATGTGCTAGACCGAAAGAGTTTAGTTCATTCATTGAAAAAATTATCACCTATAGTTGTAGTGCCTAACTAAGAAAAATAAAAAATTGAGAATTTGTGTGGATTTGAAGAAGGTTAATGTTGCCACAAAGAAAGATCCATACATGTTGCCTTTTATTGATGAGGTTATTAATATTGTAGTTAGATATTAGGTTTATACATTTTTAGATGGTTTTTTTGGATACCATCAAATTTCCATAACATTGGAAAACTAATACAAGACTGCTTTTGTTATCGATTGGGGGGTTTTTGTATGGGGTAAAAAATGGACCATCAACCTATCAAAGGGCACTCAATAAAGCTTTTCATGAATACATTGATGTATTCATGAAGATTTTTTTAGATGATTTTATTGTTTTCAATAACTTGTCCACCCACTTAAAAAATTTCATTTTTTTTCTTAAATGTAGAGAGTATGGCATTCGTCTAAATTTAAAAAAATGTGCATTCATGGTTTGTTTTGAAACTATTTCAAGATTCATAGTTTCAAAAGGAAAAAATATTTGATCCTAAAAAAATAGAAGCCATGATCAAAATGTTAATACCTAAAACATTTTAGGAGATTCGTATGTTCAATGGAATGGCCCAATTCTATCAATGCTTCATCAAAAAATTTGCTTCTATTATGGCACTAATTAAAAAGTTACTCAAGAAAACTGAGATATTTGAACATTTGGATTATTAAATGTCAAATTGCTTGGGAAGACATCAAGAAATGGTTCATTCAAGCTCCCATACTCATTAGTCCTAATTGGGAACTAGAATTTCATGTTCATACTGATGAATCTCGATTAACAATAAAGGCAATATTGGCTTAGAACCTAATAGGTAAAATTGATTAACCTAATATGTATTATTCAAGACTATTAAATTCTAGTGAGAGGAATTATATTATTATAGAAAGAGAGGGTTTGACTATGGTCTATGTCTTACACAAGTTTACGCATTACCTGTAAGGTAACAGGTTCACATTTTACATGTAAACCATATGGCTTTAATATATTTAGTTAACAAACCACAAGCTTTTGGCAGGTTAGTTAGATGGTTCCTGCTATTCCTAGAGTATGATTTTAAGATTATTTATAAATGTGATGGGTCTCACCTGATGGTAAATGCATTGAGTAGGTTACCCAACTAATCTAAACCTATTGGAATACTTGATCAAACATGTGATGCTCACCTATTCACATTACAACCTGAGTGGTTGTAGAATGTTTATGAGTATGTTAGGAGTGATGCTAGAGAGGTTTACTAAATCACAAATACAATAGTTCACCCAAAGGATTAAACCATTTGTGTTTCATGAAGGAGTACTATACAAATTTGGACAAGACAAATAAGTTTCGTGTAGTCTTACAACTAGAATAGGTAATCGCAATCTAGTAAAAACTGCATGAAACAATTATAGGAGGGCATTTCTTTTCTAACATCACTATGAGAAAGATCTTGAATGTTGGTTATTGGTGGTTGATGATGAATCAAGATGTTCACAAATAGTGTTGAACCTATGACCAATGTCAATGAACAAGTAACTTGTTGATGTAGAACCTTGCAAAATTGGTTACCACTTTACTTGAAGAACCATTTCAAAAATAATTCAAACTTATGTTAAATCAAGGCTTTTTTCTAGGGACGAATATAACTTCTTCACGAGTTCCTCTGTCACTACCTACCATCACATACTTTGCATGTTCACTCAAATGAGCATAATGAATTCATATTTTGCTCCTTAGTTGGGGTCTACAGACATGTTGTCAACTTCAAATGCTTTTTTTTCAAGCAAGTCCTTGGTGGTTAACAATATGATGTTTGACAATCCTAGCAACATATCCTTGCCTAAACACATCTTGGTCTTTGCATGGTTGAACTTGCCCTTGCCACAATTTGTCCAATTTGCTCCAAATATTGGTCTTTAACATCAATTCCATGAAATTTTGCAAAGAAATTGTGGAACATTCTTTTTCCTAGATGCTTAGGTTCAGAGTTAATGTCCAACTCTTTTGTCCACCCTCATCTTGCACATAGAATAGCCAAATGAATTTGTAATTCTCCTGGTGTAGCATGAGTATCATCATCCTTTGCACCTCCTCTTCCTTCTTCATTTTTTCTTTGCATTGCATAACAAATTACCTAGTAATTGTTGGACTTGTTGCAACTCAAAGAAGAAAACATATCTAAAGAAGAAATTTTGAATGTCAAAAGCAAGGAAACATGGTTCAACTTTATTAGCCTCTATTGAACTAGGCCTGGTAGTAGTAAGTGATAAGGTTATAACCACTTATACCATAAAATGTGCTTCTACTTTGGCATGTGTCATAAGACTAACCAATCTATGTTGCAAAATTCATGTTCAATAATGCACAATTACAAAAAAAACACCCAATTTTGGAATCAATTTATAGTACTACTGCACACTCAAAAGTTCTAGACATTTCCAATTTGAGATTGCTTACAATGTTGTTAAAAAAACTTGGATAGTGGGAAAAATCCTCAATGAAAAACAAGATCATATTTGGGACTCTGAACATACATTGATAAGAAAATATAGTACAATCCATTGTATATATATTACAAAAGTCATTATTATGAGTTACCCTTTTAGCCATTATAACTGTTAACATTGCAATCTACTTATCTTTTGATGCAAATTCATACATGTCCATAAAATAATGACATTAGTTGCATCAAACATGCATGATTAGCAATTGATCCTTTCAAATTAAAAAGGAAATCTCAATTTACATTAAGGAATTGTCAAATGATCTTTTTGACCCTTGAAGAATTGATTAACTTGATAACAATCTAGACCCTAAAAATAATTATTAGACAAGATAATAGACTTGTGGATTGAGAATAATTGTTCAGAACTACATAAATAAACTATCAAACCAAGGAAATGCACTTGGGGATTGAGTTTGAAATGTGTTGAAAGTATTTCCTACATTGTCCAACGAGTCCATTAGCACAAAAATTCTCATACAAGCTCCTATTCCAACTACCTGTCACACCAATCAACAATGCAAAGGTCGAGAGCTCATAAGACTAAACCAAGGCAAGAAAGTACAGTTGATAAATTCATGCATCACCTAATTTAGACCTAAAATCCATTGCTATAATTGTCAACCTTGGCCAACAATTCTAATACATTCATTCACATGATGTTGGAGCTCAAATGTTTTGGCAATGTACGAATTCATTGCCCTAGAAAAACATAAGTGCATGCACATCAACACTTAAAACAACATATGAGTAAATCATCCTTGCATTACAAAAATGTCCAAAATATGGACAAACATAATTCAAAGAAAAATAATGTCTTTTGACATATTTGGAAAACCTTCATAAAAATAAATCACTTTTTACTTTTCTTTGGTCTCTTCAATTCCATAAAACCACATGCCCATGTTTGGCATCTAGAAACTACATCCAATGATCTATGTAGGGCTTTGTGAGGTTTCTTCCCTTTAGTTTTCTTGATTGTATAGTCCACATTTAGAAGCTTTGACCTTCTCATCCTTACTCCTTGTGACATAGATGCATTTAGTGGCAACCTACCAAGTGGACAACTCAAAGGTGACAACCTTGCAAACATATTTTTGACTAACACATGGTCCAATTTTGGTTTTCTTTCTCACCAACAAGGTCAAATTGTTTTGAGTGCCATTTGACATGAGTGGATGCTTCCTCATCACTATTAGTTTCTACCTTGAAATCTACATCTTCATGATCTTGATCTTGAATGCCATCTTTTGTTTCCATCTCAATTGCATCTTTCTCCTTGGGTGTTGTGCCAAGAATAGGTACATCATTTGTGATTTCTTGCATTATAGGAGCAAAAGACATAACAAGGGGGTTGAGCTTGTTATGAAACATGGTTGATTGACAACACTTCCAACTGGTAATGACATTGTCACAAATTGGGCAATTTTGCAACCCTTGTACACATGATTCACAAAATGTTGAATGGCTACAAGTTTGCAAATTACACAAGCCAAAATGTGTTAGTTTTTTAGCATATGTGTCCATAACAACTTAAGCTTACAAGAAAAAATTGTAACACATTAAAAAAAAACCTCCAGTATATGAGTTAAATCACAAAATGCAAAATGAATGTATTTAAAACTAAAGGAAAAAATACACTATAGGGTATAAATAAAGTTCAGTTCATTACCTCGAGATCTATTGTTGATAGTTGTTTAAAACAAATGCTACATTTTTTGGGAGGACTTAAATCTATTGTAACAACTTTTGGTTTTTCCACATTGCATAATTGGTCAAAGTCACTTGAACCTGGGCTTGGCAAGGATAGATCTTCATCGTTGGAAATTAGTCGAAAAGATTGGATAGCCAAAGTGTAACCATTGCTGGGTCCTATTATTATGTTTCCAAATTGTAAACCTAATGTCAAAATTAATCATATAACATCAAATGACAAAAAATCAGTAGTTCATTTTGAAATTGAAGACTTAGATTATTTCTCTAGGACTCAAAATTATACAACACATGACTTCAGGACAAATTCAAAAGTCTTCATTAAAGTAGAGTTGAGATTAGGAATAGACGAAAAATATAAATCCAAATGACAAATGATTAAAAATCTTGACTTCAGAATGAGTCCTTACTTACAAGTCTTGATCATGCATAAAAATTCAAGTCCAATCCTAAACTGCGATTGCAATTAACTATTGAAGACTAAATTGGATTGTCTTGTCTAGTTCATTACTCTTTTGGGTTTATTGCAAAGATTTATGCTACCTGATTTTTAGCTTAGGGATTAGACTCAATGTAAAGAACTAGACAAGACAATCCAAACTACATGAACATTCAAAAAATTCCAGGAACCCCAAGACTTTCAAGTGCATACGTGTACTACTACACAACAAACTTATCCTTTGGTGGTACCACTAGGAACATCACACCCCAAATTTATGTGACCCATCCAACTTAAGGACAACATAGGACTCACATAAAAAAAGCTTTTCATTCCAAATTATTTATCAAAAGTTTACCCAAGTCATGTAAAATTCAAAATTCAAATTAAATTTACAAAAAAATGTGTTTTGATGTGGAAAATGAATGCATAAGGAAAAGTTTCAAGAATGTCACATGAAGGCTTTTTGTTAATCAAGAACACAAAAGGAATTTATTTTTCGGGAATTTTTTTTGGATGTTAATTTTTGAGAATACTTCAAATGCCAACCTACTTGCTATTTTTTATAGATAATTGATTGAATCTATTTTGATTTAGTTATGAATTTTTGCAATCAAGATCATTAAGCCCCAAAGGGGCATTGATGTCAAGAACACAAATGATAACTATTTTCACCATTTGTTGTTTTAATGATTATTTTGGATCATTCCCTTGTGCATGTATCAAATAAATAAGAAAAAATATTTAATGTGTAATTGCAAGGACATTTAAAAGAAAAAAATTAGGAATTGGGTTAAGAATGGTTCATGAATCAAAATGTGAATGCATATTATATGTTTTTGGGTGTTCATTATTTTTCATGAGTGTATGCATAGGTGGGGAACACATAGCCCACCTAGTCCAATCAAATAAACCATTTATAAATAGATGGAATTTTATTTCTTAAATTGGGTCCAACTTTCTTATGATTTTGGTAAGGTGGTTCTTAGTGGTCCACCCAAGGAAAAGTTTGTTGTACATGAAGCTATCAAGTTTGAATTACAAATCTACCAAGAAACCCATGTTGCCATTAAAAGTTGTTAAGGACTTTTAAAACATGTTAAGTAGCAATTTCAACATGAATATGAGTTATTTCCAAGACTAAAGCCACATAACAAAGAGAAACACCAAAATATGAACTTGACATCAAACAAAACTAAAGCTGCAACTTGTAAAAATGTAGTTCATGACTTATTATTCATTGCTAGAGTTGATTTAGGTTGTTGCGTCATTATGTGACCCCTCTTTGGGACATAATCTTCAAGAGGGGCCATTGTTATTGTTGGTGAAGATGTCACCTTAATGTGGTAACCCATTGCAACATGCTAGTCATCTACAGATTTCGCCTCACAGTCTTTCACCAAACATTTAAAAGAAACCTTTGAATGTTCAAGAGGGCACCATGGGTGATAACTATGACCACATGATAAAAAAACATAGTTGTGGCAAGTATAACATAAGTCACAAAATGGACAAGGATTTAGTGCAAGTGAAGTTTCTTTCAATCTCTTAGGGTTGCATAAGATAAGCAAGGGATACAAACTTGACCCACCCTTTCTTTCCATTTATGAGACTAATTGGCTCAATCCCACAATTTCCTTGTCCAAAAAAATTAACTTTCTTGCATTTTCCTTAGTAACACAAGAGGCACATTTTTCATCTATTGCCTTATAGTCAACCTTTAAGCTTTCAAGCTTCTTTGTAGCTCGTTTTTCCTTTTTCTTTGCCAACATGACTTTGACCTCACATTTGTGCAATTTCATGGTGTCAAAAGCCCTTGACGCTATCTATGATGTTATAACTTGTCGAATAAAAAAGACATCATTGGTAAAAACATCACTAGCTAATGCAAAGGCATCAAAATTGGTAGAATTTGAACCTATTTATAAAACTTTTTATACATGCAATCTTAGATTTTTTTGCCTTTTAGAATTTTTCTTTGTGACATCCTGGAAGACTTGAAAGGTTGCTTTGCACTTCCTAAGGCATTTTATTACTTGATCATGGTCAATAATCCTAGCAAATAACAAAATCTATAACCTTTTAGATTCCTCTAAAAAATCAAAATTTTCTAAATTCAAGGCTATGAGTTTTGTGGACATATGCAAATACTCTTCATTTTTTTGTCTACAAATGTAATTTTATTATCTTTATTTCTAAAATGGTCTTGCAGGGAAGAAAAACAACTGAGACAATTGAGACAAGGTTCTAGGTCTTAGCAAATGACTACAAATAGAAGACATACCCTCCATCTTCCCTATATTCACATATTAAATCAACGAAACACCTTGATTCAAGCTTGTCACTCCATTCTACAGGACAACAATTGTCCTCAAGTTGCCAAATGGGCAAGGGTAGTGATATAGGAGCTTTCAATGGTTGTGGGGCAGGTGTTTTGAGGTTGTTCAAAACTGTTTTCTTCGATTTTCTTTCAAACCCAAGCTCCTTTGATTTCTTCATAGCACATAAAAAATTGAATGTGTGTATGGCATAACCAGCGTAGTTAATTTGAAAACATTTAGATTTAGCAATGATTGCTCTCATAAACCCCAAATTGATTTGGTTGTTCAACACCTTCGGCTTGCCATTGATGCATTGTTACAAGTCTCCAACATGTTGCACTACTTCTGCTCTTGGGCGTTTGTTATACTTCCACCCATTCTTCCTTTGTTTCGAACCATAAAAAACATCGATCTCTTTGACATTCACCTCCTTGTTTGTAATTTGTGTCACATCCAACCTTAAGTTCGATAGACCTTTGTTCATGGCAAACCATTCTTCATCATAGGTGGCCATGGAACTTCAACCTTAGCCATTGTCACAACCCACGATCCCATCACACAATTAAAGATTATGATTATGATTAATCATCATTACAATGAAACTACAAGAAAAGAAATGATTGATTTTGCAAAAGCCTCTAGCATCTCAATACATGAATATACTTATAGTGAGAATTTGAGACAATGTTGTACATGGACAACATGAAACCAACTGTATTTTCAATTCTCCACCAAACACGTGCATCAAAATTATTCAAGCATGTGTAGGTAATGTGCCATAATCTAACAAAAATAAGAAGAATTACTATGGCGAAGATGTGTGTGTTCAAATCAAGGAATGAAATGCCTTAGGCATGTGAAATAAACGCATGAAATGCGTGTGTAAAACAATCATGCAAATTTTTGACCAATAGGATGTCTCCATTTTTTAATGGATTTTTTGGCGCCAATAACTTTAGGACTTGCATTTTTCCTAAATCTTGGTTCCTAAAAGGGTGCTTTGATCATGATTAGAACCTAAACATATTTGTTTCAATTAACTTTCAAACCTACTTTTGACCTTGAAAATCATGAATTTAAAGAGTGTGTCTTTAACAAAAGTTATTCATTTTTGTGTTATTTAAGGCATAGATGCATTATATATAAATGATATAGAAAAAAATAATAAAAAATAATAATTATATTCAAAACCTAATTGTAAATTGGGTATGAAAAATGTAGAAATTAGGAAAACTGAGCAACATAGGAATGCCATGTGTCAAATGTAGTCTTTGGAAAAGACTTTAACCTTGTGTTTTGTGGTTCTTTTTAATGCGTTTACACCTTATTTTAATAATTCTTAAGTACGGTTGAAGATCAAACTTGAACATTGTAGTAAGAAAACTATTAGTTTTGTTTTTTTTTATAGATTATTAGTCAATTTCATCAAATGTTCATAATAAACTTCCATTTTTTCCATGTGGTCTTGTTTGAACATCTTCAATTACATGTATACTTATTCATTGTTTTTCATATATTTGAACCATTTATAAAATGTATGTTCCAACTTTGCAAAATTGTAGTTAGAACATTTTGCAAGGAAATTTTGATTATATTTTAAGATTGTGTCCTGTAAAGTGAATATGGACATGTTAACAATATCTTCATCTTCTATTTCACCATTTGTTTATATTGTTGCTTTGAACACATGTACATGAACATCAAGATCTATATCCTGAACATATGGTGGGTAGGAAATTATTTGACATGTTGCCTTTTAACTTTTATCAATGTAACACTTCATGTCACCGATATCGTCCATGTAGGCATTAAAAGATTATTCCCTTTAAATTCAGGTACTATTTGTTGTGTGAGTACAAGTGTAATTGATTGACCACTATTAGTTAGGGTATATCCAAGTCTTGGTCTAGGTATGCTTGTTGTTGAGATGGGAACAAATTCATTCCAAAATGGTATAAACATCGTACTTGGATATGTAGTAGGTAGCTTTGTGGTACATTGGACAATTTGATGTGAACCTCCAAAATCATTCCTTGGATATAGTGTTCTTGTGATCATTTGGATTAGGATTGAATGCTTGTTTGTGTCCATTTTCAACAACCACCATCATTTGTTCTTGATTAAATACATGTTTTGCCGATCATGGAATTCCCATTATTGGTATCCCATAACTTTTGACTACACATCTTAATCTAGTTCCTAACCTCTTTACTTTGTTGGGTTGAATATTTCATATGATGTACAAAGATTTGGTAAATACTGATAAGGTTGTTTGTGCATCAAGTTGTGAAAATATTGGTTTAAAAAATTCATTGGTTCTTGTGAAAAAACATTTGGTTTGCCACCCACCCATGGTGCAATAGAGGTTGGATAAACAACCTTTTCAAGTTGAAAAATTTGTTGAACACCCATTTCAATAACTTGTGGTAGTTTCAAAGCTTTTTTTACTAGTGGCTTGTCATGGATGATTACTTGATTGGTAAATTGTTCCATCAAGTTATTCGCTAATCATCTATTGCAAATCCTCTTGTATGAATGGATAGGTTTGTAAAAGATGTTCTTGTTTAAATAAGGTATGTTTTTGATTATGTGTTCTAATTAATTTTGAAATAAACTTGGTTGGAACCTTTTTGGAAACATGGTTCTAGACATTGCTTTAAAAGTTGAATGTAAAAGTCCAAGATTGTTGAAACTAGCATGAAAAACAATTGGCACTCTTGCCACTGGATAGGTTCTTCCCCTACTTGCCACACTCTCACCATATTGTTTTCTGCCCTTACAAGAACATTTTGTGGGTAGTGTTGTAGTGGTCTACCGCCCATTGATTGCTTTTCATGTTGCTGATCACTTGTTAAAGAAGATCTCTGATATGTGATAGGTCTTATTTCAAATCTTGGTACAACAAGTATATTTCGATGGATGCTTATATGAACTTGCACACAACACCCTTAAATCTTGACAAAAAAAGAAAAAAGATTACAAAATTTCCTCCAAATCCAACTCCTAAGCATGGTCACCAAACAATAAATATTAATTTAATTCTATGAAATTTATATCAAAATAGGCTTTAAAATGATGTTTTAACTACATTTTCAGATCTACTAACAATTTTATTATTAATAGTTTTGATAGGTTCTTTACTTGCACATACTAACAAGTGTTTGTTATTAAAGTCCTTAGCCGATGTTAGTTTTTTAAAACATAACCTCTACATGTTCTGCCACACAATATTGATGTTATTGAAGCACACAATTTTTGTAAAGAAAAAAAGATACACCACAAGAAATTAGGGAGAAAAGGAAATGGTGTTCCATTTCCCTCTAAATCCTCATTTGAAAAAATAAAAAAAAATAAAAAAGTTTTGCATATGTCCAAATCTAAACTAGTTTTGAAATTGTTTACCTATCCAAGCTTAATTTGTCTACCTATGCCCTAACACCTAGTTTTTCATGGTTGCAACTATGGTTCAACCTATTGTTTCATACCTAAGTTGTCTCCCTTCTGGCTGTAATAGAATTTGTTTTGTTTGTGACAATTTTTAGCACATCACGAAAAACTTTGGGCAAAAATTTCAGACTTGAACCCTAAACACAATTTTGATCTTTTCACTATTATTATTGAGCCTCATGCAAATTGTAGGATGTAATATTCTTTCATTGTCCATCCTCCTCAATCTTCTATTTCCCCTTTTGTGAACTATTCTCCACCATTGCCAATTCCCATGTTGTCCCATCTCATTTTAAAACCCACTTTAGTTTTCACCCAATAAACTTTCATACAAATTTTCACTTGTAAAAAACCCTTGTTTATTGATATTCCTGCTGTATAGATTAGTTACAATTGCTCCCACACTTCTTCTCATAGTTGTGACAAACAGGAGTTTTCCCACTTTATGACCTCTAGCTATTCACCAAACACAACCTATCTGAAAAACATGGTGTGTGGCAAACCTTGGAGTTGCCATATTGGAGATTAGCAATGCACATCATTACTATTATGTGCAAGGAGGGACAAGTCGAGTAGGTTATCCTCTCCAAGTAAGAAATGCATGCTATCACTTAAGTACTTTCAACTTTCATGTCTCATATGCCTTCAACTCTTAGTATTAGCCAAATTGTCACAATTACTAGAATTGTTAATTCAATGACATATTCTGTGTTGTGTATGCAATCTACTCATATTGGAAGTTCAGTTCACTGTACGCAGTAAAATGGAGAACGATACTTTTTGAATTGTATCTTAGGTACCCTCAAAATTTTGAACAATCAAACCACTTGAACATCTTTGTGCCCATTTTGACTTTCTACAAAACTTGTACAATGTCAAATCTCCATCAGATAACTGACTCAATTGTCAATGACAGTCTCATGAGACAAACATGAGAGTCTTGATATTCATTTCCAGTTCAGCCTGCAATTCAGTGAAAATGGTGCTACTGTTGTGACTATATATGTGTAGTGACTTACTCTGAAGCCAATTCAGCTTTTAGAATCAATTGCTGCCAAGAAGAGAGGCCAAACCAAGGCCAATGGATTCCTTGCCATGTTTGTCAAATGGATCATCACCAATGTAGAGGTCGAACAGTGACCGACACAACAATGCACTTTGCAAATTACCAACCTCCTTTCCATCAACTGCAGAACCAGATCAACAGAAACAAACCCCATCAGAAATCTGAGCACATCTCACATCAGAGACAAGTTTCACATTTCAAACTGCTCTTTCCTGGCATTGCATATGCCAAATGGGTATAGGCATTACTTTTGGTCTGAAGAACATAGCCAGGGAGCCGAGTGAGGTCAATGGAAGTCCCTCGGGGAAGCTTTATGTCGTCCTTAAATGCACTGGTGAACCTGTGAAAAAAACCCAAGTCAAAAACCTTTTCTGCCACACTTACCACTGGAAATAATTACTCCAGCAGTGAGAGGCTCACTAGGTGAAACCTTCCTGAAAACATTCAAAATAAAAATGGTTTGTCAATGTTGTACTAAATGTCCACTATAAAACCCTCTACATGAGCCCAATATTCTGCTGTTCATGCTCTACCGAAGGCCACACACCCAAGGGTGGACATAAGGTTGAGACCAAAAGGCTTACAAGCAAAAAGAGGAAAATGAAGACAGCAGATCAGGCAGGCACACAGAGAGCTAGCTACCTTGAAAGCAGATCGCCATCTTCACCATTGCTGAACTTTTTGATTCGACCACCTACTGACTCTTCAAAGGCACTACGCATGCTGCCTATCTTAAGGTTCCCATACACAATGACCAAGCGAACTGTTAGTCCCACATCCTTTTCTATAACATCTTTATAGAAACCTGGATTCTTTTTCAGTTCATCTGAGGTCATGCTGCCATACTGGGCACTCAGCTTGCCTCTCAAACTTTCAGGGTCGGCATAAACTCCTGTCAGTCATCACAGTGCAAACCATTGATGAGTACCAATCATCACTTGATTCCTGATGATAAATACAAAACTCAGGAGGCCACAATATGTATTGGCAAAGGAGAAGAACACTTGCTCTGGCTATCATAATCTTCCATTGATGGATGGATGTCCAAACTAGATCTATTCTTAAGAATTCTTGAGGACTTCTGTTTGAAAGCACCTTTCCATAATCACTGGGGTGTGACATTTGCACCCTTTGCACAAGAATCCAACCCTAAAAAATAATATGAAAACTGTGGAGCAAATAAACAGGACAGAGCAAGATGCGCACATCAGCTGTGAAAGACAGAAGAGGTAGAAAATTACCAAATGTGTAGACAGTAATTTTCTTCAATCCCAATATGCTCTTTGTTCGCAAACCTGTGCCAGTAAGCAGCTGGCATTTGTTCAAGACACCTGGGAATGTCATCCCTGTCTTTGGCTCCACTACCTGACCACACCAAGCATTCTGTCTTTCAACAAACTTTGGATTAAAATAAAACTCATGCCATAATCCACTTCTACCATAACAAGAATGCTTCTTAAGACAGCACCTCTCCATCAATCCTTACACAATAAATTCATCACTGCCCCCCTTGAATGTGGAACTACTGAGAGAATGTGCTATCACTTCTCAACCCTGGAGCAAAAATAGAGATGCACAGAAATATTGAATACGATGCTACTTCCATGATCAAGCAGGAAAAGATGTGGCATTGCTGAGAGAGTGTGACACTGCTCATGCCTGGAGCAAAAGTAGGAGATGAAAAGAATGCACACAACATGATGATTACCATGCCACTTCCGTGATCAAGCAGCAAGAAATGTGGCATTGCTGAGAGAATGCAACACTGCTCAATCCTGGAGCAAAAATAGGAGATGAAAAGAATGCACACAACATGATGATTACCATGCCACTTCCATGATGAAACAAGAGATGTGGCATTGCTGAGAGAATGAGACACTGCTCAATCCCAGAGCGAAACTATGAGATGAAAAGAGTGCATACAATATGCTAATGATCATGTGCTGCTTCCATGATCAAGCAAGAGATGTGAAATTGCTAAGGATATGAGACATTGCCAAATCCTGGAGCAAAACTATGAGATGAAAAGAATGCACACAAAATGATAATGATCACCATGCTGCTTCCATGATCAAGAAAGAGATGTGCAATTGCTGAGAGAATGTGACAGTGCTCAAAGCCTGAAGCAAAACTGGGTGATGAGATTCCAGAGCCTGAGAGAATCAAAGACCCACCTCCTCCTCGACCTGGCCGAGTCCAGCATTCAGCGAGAGCGCTGCAAAAGAAGAAGAAGACGAATTCTTCAACCAAGAAAAAGCCAACTCGCTTCCACCCATCAGTGTTTGCGAGATGGTCTGCTCCAATGCAGCCCTCTGCGCGGCGAGATGCGGAGTGCACAGAGTTAGACCTGCTACCGTAGCAGCAGCAGTCCCGACACCCACAATCGCTTTCCATCGCTGGCTTACGCGAGTCCAGTTGCTCCCGGCGGGAAATTGTCCCCATCCAGACAACCCTGACGGCGTCGGAATCCCAGACATGGCTCTCGAAAATTGTATTCTCCCGTTTGTCTGTGACTATAAGTCTCTCTACCTCTCTGTGTCTACAACTGTGCTAAGAACTCTGGTCTCGTCTCCCGTCTCTCATCTCTCTCTCCGTATCTCTCTTTGTCTTTCTTGTCTGTCTGCAACTCTTGTCGTGTACTGACACATGGTACATTCGGACACGGGTATCATCGAGAGTGTGCATGCACTAGGTGGTTCCTAATGCGGCTAAGCGACATCGAAAGTTCCTGCTCTCGATTCCGACTGTCGTCCTTGAATCCGAACTCCTTCGCATGAAGCGCAGAGGATTGATTTCCAGACTTGTCCGATGATGTTAGCAGGGGAATTTTTTTAGGTTTAAACGGAACAAGGTGCCTTAGAGCATCTCCATCGCACGCCTGCAAACACCCCGTTTCATTCGTCCAAGCTGATTTAGGTCTTTGTTGGCCTTGCCTTGCCTACCAAGGCAATTAGGATATTGTGTTTAGACTAGTGGGTGCCCGTGGCCGAAGGCCACTGTGAAGCCCCTGTGTGAAATCCAGGTCTCAAAATTAAGATCCCACATCCTGAAAATCACGTCCTAAAAGTTTTCAGGTTTCGGTCTTGGAAACCGCGAGTGTGAAAATCCAGGCCCCAAAGTTGAGATCCCAAGTCTTGAAAACCATGTTCTTAAAATCATATCTTAAAATTTCCCAGGCCCCAAAGTTGAGATCCCAAGTCCCGAAAACCATGTCCTGAAAACCATAATAAGTCCTGGGCAGTTTAGGGCGGAAAAAA
>Ga0209208_10005545_pt1 | contig 17572 bp, 7 predicted proteins | sample S1TSphfallax_3_FD_187694 | JGI IMG/M metagenome (GOLD analysis project Ga0209208, IMG submission 187694) | Host-associated microbial communities from peat moss isolated from Minnesota, USA - S1T2_Fd - Sphagnum fallax MG (SPAdes) (version 2) | ecosystem: Host-associated > Plants > Peat moss >... | reverse complement strand
GGGATTTTAGCCCCTAGGTAATACATATATTTTGATATGAGGATTTTTGAAAAAATGACATTTTGGGCTTGTGTTGAAACTGGAGATTAGTGACAGAGTTATAATATCCTGAAGGATTTTGGTTTGTTTTAGAGGATTTTTTGAAGATTATAATTTTTGCATGGTGAAATATTTGAGTTTCCATAATTCTTCTTTTGCCTTAAGATACTTTTTAGTGTAAATGGAAAGGCCACAGTGTGACACACCCCTTGTTTCTGTGTGTATTTTGAGTGATCTCCCCTACCAGAAGAACTCAAGGGCATTATGCTCAGGGAGCTTCCCCAATTTTATATGTTCCCACATTCCCATGGAATTATTTTATTGCTACAAAATGAGAAAGAAGGGGGAAATAAAAAGAGAGTTGTTCACATAAGGGGATGTTCCTGTACTCATGAGATTTGGGAACACCCTCGGGCTCACGCCCTCAAGTGCCCCTCCCTTAGGAGAATGCACTTGTCCAAGAACCTCCCCTGCAACTGAAAAGCTCTAGCAGAAAATTTCCAATGTCTCTAGAGGTCAAGTCATCAAGCAAAATTGGTCGTCCACAACAGGTGGGGCATTTCATGAAATGAAACTTACTTACTCTAGAAGTAGGTTAGGGCAGGCAAATGATTTGATGTTTCATTTAATTTTTTAAATGAATTCTAATTCATTTCTTTAAGTATTTCATTTTATTTTATTTACCTTGTTTTGAAATCTTCAGTTTAGTTCTAATTTTGTGTTATGTTAAGTTTTATATGTCGTTATGTACATTATCAATAATTGAGAGTAGATAAATATAATGTAAAGATAATGGCATGGAGAGAACTGGAGGAGAAATCTTGTGGTGGATGTTTTTTCTTCATTTTACAACATTTACCATCATCACATGCATTTCAATATTGGCATGCAAGTAGGTTAAAGCTCATGGTCCACATGCTAAAACTATGGAACACATGGAGCATGGGTCCATGGTCCATGCCAGTGTTCAAACAAGGCATCACAAACATGCTGGCCCTGCCAGTAGATAAGATGTTGTACATCACACTCTGAACACTCCACCTTTCATTGAATATTGAAATTTTTAATATATTTTTCAAAGTTGGGAGGACTAAAATATATTGGTTTTAATTCGTAGTTTCACTTTTGCTAAATTTCTCAAATGATTTGAGTCAATTATACAACAAGAGTTGATTCACCTAAAAAAAATGATGACAATGAATTCCATAAAAGTCCATTGTAGTGTGCAATTACCTTTTTAGGAATGCTTCATTGGAGGGCAATCAAATATATCATCCAACATCTATAAAACACACAATCACATGACATTAAATTCATGAAGACCACATCTTCCTCAACTAAAATAATTCATGTCAATGGTGTGATTCAAATTGGGGAGGTGATGTTGATACAATTACCTGTATGGCAAGATACCCATTCATATTGCCTAAGGGAATTGTGTCATGGCAAAACAAATGTCAACCTATTGTTACACTCTCTAGCCCCAAGGCTAAATATATGCTAGTCTCACACCCTCTACAAAAGAAGCTATTTGGCTTCACAAGTTGCTTACCACATTGAGCTTACCACCGAGCTTTACCACTCCTATGTATTGTGATAATCAATTGTGTACCACCCTATCCAAAAACCCTTCCTTTCATGCCAAGAATAAACATATAGAAAATTTGCAACATCATTTTTAGAAACATGTTGAAATTCAAGAAATTGATTTCATCTATTGTGCAACTTGCATGGTTGTTGATATCTTCAAGAAGGCATTGCTTGAAAACAAACATTGTGCTTGCTCACGCTCTAGGCATCTCTACTTTCACGTGAGAACAAAATAGGCACGCAATGATTAAACATTAATATATCAAGGTTTCCTCTCCTTGTGCTGACTGAAATTAGATTTTTGTTTATGGGGGGGAGTGTATTATGAAATTTAGAAAAAACAATAATCCTATTTTGTAGAATAAGATTTTGTAAAAACCTTTATTGAAAGGTCAAGAGGTGTGACAAATAGTCATTGCAACTATGACTATTTATCAACTTTTTTGTTTTGTGAAAGGATTCTAATTCATGTACAAAAAAAATTAAAAATATACATAACATTTTTCTTTTTCTTTTAAGCTTGCAATTGATGTCTTCAACATAGTTAATACACTTTTGTCAACCCACGGTAGTCAAATTCAACTTAAGAAGAGAGCTAAAGTTGAGCTAAAATTGGAGAAGTAAATAGAGTGAAAAATGCCAATTCAAAAGTCTTAATGTTTAAGGATTCAAGAAATTGTTGGGATGAAACATGAAAAAGTATGAGTTAGTATTTGGTTTTAACCAAAGCAATACCCAACCCATAAGAGTATCACCAAGTCTCTATAGAATACATGGCAAACAGTTGGGGTCTCTATCCAATTGTTACCAATTTCAAACCCTATATAGTTCAATTATGAAAAACCTACCCTAGGACCCCATTGTTGATACCCAACCATTTTCTGAATAGCTCCCCTAACATGGGTTTCTGACCCTAACCATGGTTCTTAAAACTGAAAGAACTGTCAAAGGACCTACTACCATAAACCTCGGGTCCTTTGAAAATATTTTAAAAAAACAGGAGTGAGCCTTTGATTCTGAAAGCTTTCAAAGAAACCTGAAGTGTAAGTACCTTGATTTCTATAATTTTCAAAAGACAAGAACTGGAGATTAGTAAGAAGGGGCATGTATCACATTGTGGCCTCGCCATTTACATTAAAAAGTATCTTAAGGCAAAAGAAGAATTATGGAAACTCAAATAGTTCACCATGCAAAAAGATAATCTTTAAAAAACCCTCGAAAAGAAACCCAAAAATTCTTCAAGATATTATAACTCTATTATAAACTAATCTCAAGTTTCAACACAAGCCCAAAATATCATCTTTCAAAAACCTTCATATAAAAATAGACCTATTATTATTATTATTATTACCTAGGGGCCAAAATCCCTTAAGCTACTTATTATACTCCATAATGAATCTAAACACAAAATCCTTGCATGGTAGGCAAGGCCAACAAACTCAGAAAACCGCCCTTGACACTGATCCATAGGTAACCTCCAAAGAACAGACAAGCATCTTTGTCTTAAAATGCCTGCAAAGCAAAGTTATTGGGGGACTAAATGTAGAGTATACATGAAATGAATTGTCCACCAACCAATTTGTGTTTCCAAACTAGACAGACAGACTCCTCTTTTGCTTTCACTGCCTGCAAAAAAGAATCCATTTCATGGCACAAATGCTTTCCTAGTACCTACATACATACATACACAAACCGCTTTCGAAAGTTAGTTGGCTGTTTTCAACCTTGGAATGATTCTTTCGTGCCCTGCAATTATTTGTTATGAGCAATATCACTTAGGAATATGGACCAACCTTTTTGCCATGAACTCTTGTAATACAATTTGTGAACCCTACATGTACAAACCTACAAGAAAAATTCTAGTCCATTTGCGGGTTAGGGTTTAGGGTTTGACTACCCTTATAGAGTAAGTAAGGCCCTCAGAGCAGGGTGGGTTCACAAAGTAAGGGTGCCCTTTGGCTCTACCGTGGGCAGGGATTTACTGTGGGAAAGCCTCACTCCTTGGGTGTTACCTTACATGGAATCATCAATAATTATAACAAAAGATGTCTTTATACACCAAATGATTTCATTGGATTTTCAATAAACTCATTGGTCCCGGTCAACATGACTTAGTGAAGATGCAATGAATTTATTGGTCTAGTGAGCAGGGACTAGTGAACTACACCCACATTTTGTAAGAGTGAATTATTTAATTCTGATTATTATTATTTTCAAAAGCTTGAAACAAGTGATTATCTGATTCTGAACTATTCAAAAAGGGGATTAAAAACAGTTATGAACAAAATAAACCTGCCCAACACTGATACCTACATAACTATTCCAGTTCAGATTGTTTTCCAATCCAAAGTTGATCTACAATTCATACACAATTCAGACTCACTTTCTAGCGAGTTGCTATGATATGGAGAGTAGTAGTATTTGTGGACCCAGTAAGTTTACCATGTATTTGAGGTTGATAGAGAGAGGCAGATGATTGAAACTCACAAGATTTCCCCCAACTGAAGTTTTGGGTTGTTTTGGGAAGATTTCAGGAGAACAAAAGCTGCTTTACCATATGATGGAGAGATTCTTTGTCAAATTTCCCGCAACACAAATGATCATCAAGTTTTGATGACACATGTTTCCCAGCTTATATTTACACCTGTTTGAAATCAATGAGCAGCTTGCACTAGTTTGAAAATATGTGCACATGAGGAAAAACAATAAAATTATTAGTTAAAATACTTTTTTTATCTGACAGTAAATATTGTAGGCAATTGTGATAATTTTTGTTTTACTTTTTCATGTATCGAACTTATGATTCCATTGAGATGCATCATACTATGTTATCACAATGAATATAATGATACAAATGTATTGTGTAAGCAAGAGTTTTAAAAAATTCAAAATTGGCATGGACTCTTAGTTGTCATGTTTTCAAGTCTATGGTTATTGCAAGGTAGCTATTAATGTATTAAAAAAACCAATACATTACTCACACGTGGTGTGCACAAGCAATACACTTTGTGTATTACCACTTCAACAAGTGACAAATAGATTGTTGAATGCTCTTCTAAAGTTCCTTTCAACCAAGCCGCCCACTCTTGTTCTAGACTTTATCATCTCAAAGAGGCCATAACAACCAGTGTTGAAATCACTGGAGTCATTGGTCCTTTGATTCTATTCTGTTTGAAAAGACCGGAACAGATGGTTCTCTGATTCTGGGGTTTTAATATACGGAAATCACTTATATTTTATATTATATTTTTAGCTATTTAATAATTATTTATTAATAATAAGTAGTTATTAACAAAATCAAGTACCCACCCAACACTGATTACAACTTACAACCCACTAGACCAAGCAGAACCGCCCTGAGCTGCTGAGTAATCTAGTTTGTAAGATCTTTGATACGGAGATAGAGCTCACCAGGCCACCTCCCAAAGCAAAAAAGGGACAACCTTTGAAGCCCCACCACACCTACCCACGAGGAAGAGTTTCATGTTCGTTGTTTGTCGGGCGGTGTTTGTTGTTACAATTTGTCACCAAGATTCACAATCTAGTCATGCATAGTTCAGCACTTTTTCAAAAGAGAATGAATACCATTCTTTCTTGGTGCTTAAATTCCTTCTCGATTCAAATGCACAAACTATGCATGAAATATACCCCACACACACACACATACACACACATATATATAATTATTTCTCTTTCTAAATGCATGTCTATGCATGATATATCTCACACATGTACTTAGACAGGTTCATAAATCTAACAAATTCCATATTTGATTTTAATTTTTCTCTTTTTCATTGTTTTTGCAATGTCAGATGATCTTTGAAAGGTAAAAAGCATGATAAAATAAACACAAAAAGTCCTTGTTTTAATCACACACCATTCATATAAAAGCAATAAAATAACATCAATATGTGTGAATGTATGGTGAAAAATCATCTACGCCCTTTATTGAGCTTATAAAAATGTACTTCCAAAATTTGAAAAAAATGAGCTTAAAAAGAAAATTAAAAAATGATGATAAAATATACATGTACAGCTATTTCAACACAACATACTCAATGAAATAAGCTACAATATGAAGGTTATTATACAATTAAAGGCATCATACAACAGATATTTTAATGTGTATTTGTTGAAACATATTTTTACATATATTCTACAAAAGTTAGCATTGCAAAAAGAAAATTTCACATCTATTTGCATTTTTAAAAAATAATTAAAACAATGTGATATTGAAAAAATAATGCACATCAATAAAGACATATTTTATATTTGATCATCCAAGTAAAATCAGTCAATTTAAAACAATTTTATAAAAGTTATTGCTATTACTTTACATCCAACCTTAACAAGATAATTTCATTTGTCTACTTTATACTATTTTCACCCTATATCCATATTGCATATTTAATATATTTTCCTAGCTGGGTCAAGATGGATTTGTATTCTCGACAAGCATCAATATTGAATGGGGATATAATAATCCAACCAAAACTGTCATTACAACTAAGGTCCCAGTGTCTAGAGGATTTGTTGGACCAAGTCGAAGTTCAAATTGCCTATAACCATATCCTTTTTTTCTAGGAAAAATAGTGATAAAATGCCTTTGGATTTAAATGGATAAATCAACACATCATCCATGTAATTAGCATATTAAACTCTAAACCAGACAATCCCCAAAATTTGACCTCATATAGTCTCACATCAAGAGTCTCAAATATCCTTGGATAGATAGAGTTAATTTCAGAGAGAGAGAGAGAGAAACCATGACCCAAACCCAACTTGAAAAAGAGCCTCTTCTCCTACAAGGGAGCAAAGTCTACTTGGGCCGTTGTTCCTATTCAAATGTGGCTCTATCTAGTCCTAGTCCGTGACCATTATTTCACAACTATTTTGTTTGAAATTTTCACCTTGGAACAAGGATATGTTCAATTCTATGGAATTTTTGAGAAATAAATAAATCAGTGGTTATATCTAGAGATTTTTTATTTTTCAGATTTTAGATGGCCCCATTGGATAAACCAGTTAGTATGGTTCTTCAGAGTTTCAGTAATTTCTCAACTATTAGTACTTCATTTTACCATTATTACTACCGACCCAGTCATCCAAAATGTGTAAATTGTAGTTGTCTGAATAGTATATTCACACTGTTTGCTAATTTATTATGTCAAGACATGGCATCCATGATTAAACTCATGCAACTACACATGACTTAAATGACTAGAAATTCCATAAACAACAGGTCTAATTCAACTAGAAATGACATAAACAATTAACCTAATCAAAAAAGATTATTCATGTTTTGATGTAATAATATTGTCCAAAAAACTCAACAATTGCCTTGGTGGTAGCAATTTAATTAGATTCCCTAGACAACAAAATAATACAATTAACTTTATATTCAAAGAAATTGACCTTGGCCAATTACTAAAATGAATATATTACAATTAATTAAAATTGGTGAACCAACACATTGACATCAATGATAAGCCTATATGATTAAAAACTTAACCAAGTTTACAATCAACCAATTCAAGATGAGGCCATTCAAGCCATTTTGGGGATGAACCAAAAACACATCATGTTCCCCTACCCACACAATTTTCAGCCCCCTTCTTTTCCTAAAAACTTTTCCCTCCTACCTACCTCCCCCTTCCTACCTCCATCCTACCTACCTCCTTCACCTCATTTCATGTTCACTCCATTGCCACAAGTTGGGAGAGCTCCCGAGCTTGAGTAGCTCAAAGCTTTGAGAAGACACGAGACACAAAGCTTGAAGAAAGTGGAGAGTTCAACATTGAAGGAACATGGAGAGGGGAAGGGAAGAGGAGTGCTTCATCCTAAAGACAAAAGTGGGAGAAAAAAAGTAAGCTCCTTCTTTTCTCTGCATTTTTTTTTAATGGTTTTTTTTGTATTTGTGTTTTTTTCTCCTTCTTTTCTTCTTTCATTTTTTTGTTTATGTTTGAAGTGAAGAAGGAGATGGCACAAGCGTGTCATCGCTTTTTTTTTTCTTCTATTTTTTGCTACAAATGAAGCAACAACAACAAGCTTGCTATCATTGCCTAGTTTTTCTTTCTTTTTACTTAAAGTGAAGAAAACAACAGCAACAAGCTTGTTGTCGTTGCATTTTTTTTTTTCTATTGTTATTATTGTGAACAAGGTGACGACAACAAGCTTGTCGTTGTTCCATTTTTTTTCCAATTGTTATTGTTGCAAATAAGGCAATAACAACAAGTTTGCTATCATTGCCCATTTTTATTTTCTTTTTACTTGAAACGAAGAAGGTGACAACAATTAGTTTATTGCCATCTCCTTTTCTTCTTTTTTGGTGTTGTTATAAAGAAGGTGACAATAGTTATCATCACTTTCTTCAAGTGTTTTGCTACAAAGAAGGTGATAGTAGTTATTGTCACTTTCTTCAAGTGTTTTGCTACAAAGAAGGTGATGGAAGAAAATCGTAGCCTTTTTTTTTTCTTTTTTTTTTCCTTTTTTTCTAATCATTTTGCTACAAAAAATTGTTAATTGTTCATCAAAATTGAAAATTAACAATGCTTCATTGGTTTTTAAAAGTGTTTTGGATTATAATGGTTAAAAGAAGGAGACCGAAAAAAGTTGGTGGTGATTTGGAAGTTTAGAAGCAAAAAGTTGTTTCATCATAATTGACAATTGGGGAACAAAATGTTGTTCCATCACAACCAAGAGTTGATGAAATAAACAATCCATGTGGTTTAGAGTTGGTAATGGTGGTTGTTTGTAATTCAAATGATGAGATCCTTCCCACTATAGATTGGGAATTTCAATCAAGAAATGGTGGGTTATATTGTTTTAGAATTTACATACATTAAATCAAATGTAGAAAAAAAATTATACAAAAAGATTTAAGTTTAATTATACCCACACCTTCCATCATTGTGCAAAAAAAAAATTCAAAGTTTTTTATTGCAATATTTGAAAGAAATTAAAGTTTGGAATAATTTTATATAATCGTGTGATCTTATGTTTTGCAATACTTGCATTTTATTGTGTGATCCTTTTATGTCTAAAGTTTTTGGGTTAAGGTTTTTTTATTACAAACTAAAGACATATTTGTTTTTATAGTTTTTGGTTTAGGTCCAAAGCTTGAAACCGATTAGGCCTCTCAGCCACTTGCAGCCCATTGTCCACCTAATATAGTTCGAAAGGATAAAAAATGGATGAAGGTTGGGTCGAAATGGAAGTGTAAAGTTGGCATTTACATTATCACATATTCTACCGAATGGTTATTGACTAAACATTTAAAGAAGTACATGGCTTACTGGTAGAAAAAGCCAAATTTAGGAAGCCTTTAATTTCTAAAGGAGGTTGTTGACATTAAAACCATGGTAAAATGAACATTTGTATCTTGGGAGATGCCATGGTTGTGTAGAAGCAAAATGATCAAAAGGTTCAAGTTACTAATTGCACTTGTGCTAAAGCCTAATGCCAATGGTATAAATTGGTAATTGTTGTGGAACAACTGAATGTCCACCATTATTAAAACCAACTTTGCTGAAATTAACTTAAGAGTAACTATTATAGGTGTTGGGTTTTAATGCTTAAAGCATGGGAAACATGCTTCGAAATGTAACATCACAGATGGAGAAATACAAAAATTTACAAGAGATGATCTAATCCATATGTTTTGTATATGCACAACAATTGAAAATGGCATGGGATGTCAAAAATTGGCATCGAAAGTCCACTAAAGTGAATCAGACACAAAAGTTGATAATTATATTAGATTTCCATGAATTTAAAATGATTCATGGAAAGTGATAATCAATGTTTATTGTTTTTTTTAATAATTTTCTTTCATCCAAGGTGTTTTGGGGTTTATTTGGTGGTTTTTGGGTGTTTATAGGGTTCAAGGCACAACAAAGGAAGAGTTTGATGCAAATGTAGTTCATGTTGAGATGCAACATTGCCAATTGTACATTGCTCATCATGCAGCAAAGACTATAAAAGCAATAGCTGCTTACTAAACTAAACACAACATTGTAGTTAATGATATGGTTTAAAATTTCCATTTTATATGGTTAGTTAGGTTTTTTCAACCCTTTCATTTTTTGGACTACCCACTTTTTGAACTTTGGTCCTTCGATATATTAGAATGAACCTTTTTTTCTCATTGGGTTCTTTAGCATTTTTTAATTCACCATTTTGTACATTTTTTTATCAATATAATATTTTATATAGTCACAATTGTTTGATGGGCATATGGTTAATCATATATGCTTTCCTTATTATAATTTTTTTAGTGTTTTAAGTGTAAGAATCAAAACTTAAATAGTCTCATATGCACTATAATTAATTTGTTTAATGTTTACAAATATCAAAATGAACATTATGCAATACCTACATATAATGTATTAAGACTCACATTGCTTAAAGATTTTTAAAATAATACACACATTTTAATTAACTTTTTGGCATTGTCATGAAACCAAACATGTAATACCTACATCCTTTTTATTCTAACTTCCGTAAAGCCATTTCAAATATGCAATACCCGCATATAGGTCCGTAAATAGTTGTTAATTTTTAACATCTTCTACAATACCCACATACAAATCTCCATTGTAATATTTATGGGACTCATATGACATAATAATCTAGTTTAAGTATCAACAAATAATGTCATAATTAAGTAATTACTAAAAACTTATTTCAAATAATGTAATTGATTTATTATCATATTTAGACAATCATTTATTTTGAATATTAATTAATTGATTATTTGGTTAAACCTTAATTATTCAAATATGAAATTTAGATCAAAAAATCAAATTGATAAATTGATATTTAATTTATTATCATAATTATTATTTTTTGTTGATAAGTTATTCAAATCATTATTTTAGGTAATTATTCATGATAATTAATTGTCATAAAATTAATTTAAGTACATAAGAAACATATTATGGGTACCCAAAAAAATTATTGGTTATTTTGAAATGACCTTACATGTGAGTATTGCATTTAAGGTTGATTCTTCACTTAAGGTTGCCTAAATCACCTATGGATTATTTCAAAATGAACTTACATGTTATTACATATAGGCCATGGTTTTCATTCAAAGGTTCACCCAAACTACATATTGGTTATTTTGAAATGACCTTACATGTGGGTATTGTGTTTAAGGTTGAGTTTACACCTTAGGTTAATTAAATCACCTATGGGTTATATTAAAACAAACTTGAATATGGGTATTGCATTTGGGGCTATGTATTCATATAATTTTGCAACACCCACACATGTATTTATTTTCATCAACTATAAATTTTGCCTTAATTTTTTGAATAATTAAATAAAATTTGTAACAAAACACAAAAGAAGGTATTTTTTTACCATTTGGTAATATCTTCAAGTTGAATTCTTTCACTTTTAAAAAAAATTCTAATGATATTAGATTATTTTATATATGTTTAAGCCCTAAAATTTCCATCGAAAATGGACCATAGATTTATTTTAATTATCATAGACATGTAAAACAAATGTTGATTAGTTTATATGTCCCAAATTTTAAACCTAAACCATAATTTGAATATTAAGTAATAAATTTTACATTAAACCCTAACCCCCTATACCATCAATGTGATGAATTTTGCATTATGTTCTTTTTTATGTATGTTAAATGATACTATAAAGTGAACAAATAATTTTGAAAACATGAATTTCATGATGTATTGGTGGGGAATCAAATATTTAAAAAATATTTTCATGTTTCATGGTTGATGAATTATCACAATATGATATGGGTATTGGATTTAAACAAAAGTGCATTAGGAAATCTTGAACTTCAACAACTATGAAACATATGCAAACAAAGGAAATTCATAATTCTGTTATAGATTTAAACAATTGATAAGATAAAAAATCAATACAATGAGCAAAGTCTAAAATATATACCTTATATATGATATATGAACCAAATTCCTAAACATTAAATCATAAGGCATAACCTTAAAAATTCAAATGATATTTTTCCATTAGCCTTTTATAACGCTAACTATATAAACCCTAACAAAAAAAGTCCTAGTGATATATGCCTTAAACCCTAAAAGTTATACAAAAAGTATAGAAATTATATAATGTAAAACAAAAAAATTAAAAAAAACATAGGAAAAAAATTAGAAACAAAATTTTAAAACTTTTAAAGTATAAACATTTATTGATTGAATAAAAAAACCTTAATCTTAAAAAAAATCAAATAAATTTCATAAAAAATCAAAAAATATATATGTTTCTTACTTTTGTATGCTCTTTCCAAGCTAATCTTTTCCACTTTCTTTGGAAAAGATATATAATGAAATTGTATTACTTCATGTATGTCTAAAACCTAAACATTCTCCCCAAATTTAACTTAATTTAGGTTAATTAGTAAAGATTTGTGAAAACATTGGTAACTAATTTATGTGTCCCAACCTGAAACCTAAACCATAATATAATAATACATACTTATAATAATTACATGAAAACATGTATTGTAATGTCCATTCCATAAATAAATTAGGTAAAAACAATTTAGTAAAATATGCATTAATTAAACCAAAATGGATACAATTATGACATTATTTTCACTATAAATTGTTTGTAATACGTACATATAGGGATCTATGTTTATCATCCATGAACTAGGGTGAACCTTCATGAATTGATAGATAGGATTTCGAGGGTGAAAAACGTGAGTAGGTAATTAGTTAGGTATTTGGCAATGTAAAAAACATAGCTAGGTAGATAAGTGTAGTGGTAGGTAGGAAGGTGGGTGCATAGGTAAGTAAATAGGTATACGAGTAAGTAGTTGGGTTAATAGGCAAGTTACTAAGTAGAAAAGAAGTTCAAGGAGCAAGGTAGATAGGTTACTAAGGTAAGTAGGCATGTAGGTAGGCAAGTTAATAGCTAGAAAGAAAGTTACACTAGCAAGGTAGTTCAGTACATAGACAAATTAATATGTAGGAAACAAGTTACCTTATCAAGGTGACTAGGTTTGGAGAGTACTTATGTCAATAAGGTGGTTATGTATATAGGGTTGCTAAATAGTAAGGTATCTAGGTTAGTATTGTAGGTGGTTAATACAATGGTTAGGTCAATATGAAAATTAAGTCAATAAGGTATGTTGTTAATAAGGTAGCTAGGTTAATAGGATAGGTAATTTGTATAATATCTAGGTTAGTAGAACAATTAGTTATTAAGGTAGTTATGTTAGTAGGGGATAATTAGTAAGGTACCAAGGTTGGTACAATATTTATGAGGGGTAAGAAGGTGAGTAGGGTAGTTATGTGTGAGATTAGGTCCATGAAAAAAACGATCAAGAAGAAACCCAAAACAAAATAAAATAGTGACCTACAATGAAAAAGAATGGACTGTGATGAACCCCATTTGATGTTGAATGGAACACCGCAGCCCATCCAGTGGATAGAACGGCCAACTGGTGCACTGGTGGCTGTTGGTTCACCTGGGCCTTTCAGTTGATCCATTTAGATGAATAATGTTCTCTTTCACACAATTGTAGTCTCCAGTTATTGTAGATATTACTGACTATTTGGGCTTTGTATGTGTATGTATGTGTAAAAGTTTCAAGCAACAGGCCTAGGGAACATTATCACTAGGATTAGGAGGATAATTTTCTATCTAATCTGCCCTAAACCCTAGAATGTAAACCTTAAACCCTAATTAATTTTAAACCAAACAAACACTGGTGTTGATGCCAAAGGTTGTGTCTTCAATGGTCCTCTGTAGATCATGCTCTTTGAGGGGAGGGGGTGGGGTTCTTGACCTTGATGCCCAAAGAGTATTTTTGTACCTTTGGGTCTGAATTGCCAGACCTTAGTAGCTGTAGTAAATACTCTTCTACAAATTCCTTCTGTAAACAAACATGCCCAACTACTTAAAACTAGTTGTGATTTTTTAAAAGTAGTTTTTTGAAAAATGGGACGAGGCACTTGATGCAAGAAATTGTCTTGCTCTTTTTCTTTGCTTACACCACCACAACACTGCATGAAAGTCATGTCTTGTCGGCCAGTCTAGGTGGGGACTGGGGTCCCCTCAAAACCTTAAAAGAAACCTTGCAATTGCTACCAGGTTTCTACTGTGGTTCCATGACAAACTTAAGGAGGTTTGGAGTCCAAGGCAATGTGAGCTTGTCATATCAGCTTGGTAAGCTGATTGCTACCAATCTTGACACCAGGTGCAGCAGGCCTACATTCTAGACCAACAGTGCCTACGCGGATATCAGACCCACACTGGTTAGCATACATTGTGTGCGAAGAGCATTCCCCAGGGGTGCTCAGTATGGGACCCTGCACATTCAAATTGGATGAAGAAAAGTCAAAACATGCCAGTTTGGCTCAGAAAAATGGTTTTGGCCAGCACATTTGCAAGTGCTGAGGATTGGAAAAGGCACAACAAAGATGTGCACCTGCCAGAGGAGAGTGTAATAAAATATGATCTAACTGCCACTCCCTGTTTCTGATTGACCAATCATAATGATTGGTCCAAGTGGTTTGCTATTAGTAATATCCCACCTATTTGCAGTCCCATTTTTAGTGTTGCAAAAAACTAAATAACTAATCTTCCATGTGAGAAATATTTCCGTAGGGTCCCGTACTGAGCACGACTGGGGATGCTCTAAGATCCTACAATTTGGTTCTGTTTGCATTAGGAAGTGCTCTGACTCCAGCATGGAACAGTAAGTATCTTTGCTCTCTCACCAGTACAGTAGGAATTGCAGAAAATGCAATTCCTATCGTACTGGGCAGGAGAGCTGTCCATATGCAGGAACCCAGTGCATGGGTGTTCAGTGCAATGGAACTGTCCGTTGCTGAGTGTTTTATTTTCTCTACATCACGTTCCCTCTTTTCCTTATCACTAGCTTCAAAGTTAGTTGAGTAGCACCCAATTGTTTATTCTTGATGGAAGACGAATAGTACTATAGTTAACAATCCATTCGATAGTAGTGTTTGTGCTTTTGCCATCACTTTTTCCTCATTTTGATGCTGAGTTCCATGCGGTTTGAGCAGCACCAGATTCTTCACTCTAGATGGAAGATACTAGAGTTACAAATTCATTTCTGTGTTTCATGCTTTTGCATCATTTTTCACTTTAGAAGTGTGCTAGTTCCGAGCATGTTGATCAGTAGCACCTTCTCAGGGCCACAGTGAACCAGCATTCTCAGGACTTCTACAGTGGTTGAGTACTAGGACTGCCTTAGGTATATCTCTTTGGTCTGCCCTTTTGCCTCTCGTAACATGGGGGGTTCAATATTTTCAGACTTGATTTGAAATTTGAAGATATGGGTCACAACCTGCTTTGTCAAGTTCTTAGTTTTGAAGGGACCTCTGGAACTTTCTGGTTCTAGTTTTTTTAAATACAAGAAAGAACCTCCATTCGGGTTCTTAGACTGGTTCTTCACATTTTTAAAACCTCTCTTCATTTGTGCTAAATAATTAATTTTTTAAAATAAAAAAAATTTAAACCTCTGATTTTCATGTTTTCTAAAGAAATTTGAAGCCTGATCAGGTTTAGAACTGGGTCTGGTTCAAACCAGAGTTTTTTCTTTCAATTTTGCAGTCTTGAAGTTTGGTGATTTTATTCCCAATTTTCTAGCAAAATTTTCTGAACTTTAAACTTCAAAAACAAGAATATCCAAATTTTTTGTGTCACCACAGTGCGAAAATTCTCCTCAAAAGAAAAATGCTGGGTTCAACCCACATTCTACACAATCCCAAATCCCAAATATACTATATTGTGTAGTATTTGTTTCATAGAAAAACATTTATTGACAATCAAGCCCAGTGTTATTGTGGCCTCAAATGACATTGGTGTGAAAAAGAATCCTTGAAAAATGGTTTGAATTATTCCTGATTTTTGTGTGGAAACTGGGATATTAGTTAGGGTTTGTATATAAGGTTTTCTACTTCCAGCAAAAGTTGGGAGAATTACCAGATGGAGTGTTGACACCTCTCTAGATGGTTGCTTCTGCAATTGGTTTTGCAAATTCATTGAGGCAATTATTATCTTGTGTTTGTTTGTTTGTTTGTTGTGATTTTGTACAAAAAGACTTTGATGGTGCAGCATTGGCTCCAGTTGAATCAATCAATGTGCTTCAAATGGAAAGCACATTGATTCAATTGGAGCAAGTGTTGTTGGCATCAAAGAGAAGCTTGAAGTCTGGACTATTGTGTGTGGCTGCTGGGAATTCCAGGAGAGGATGTATACTTCTTTTTGTATGGTGTGGAGTGAAGATGTTCATGAATAAGAAGGCGGCCTTGTAATGTTGTTGGCAAATGTTTTGAAGAGGAGGTTTTTGTTCTCTTGTTTTTCAAAAGATTTTACATATTGCATAGGGTAGAGAAGCTAGATCGTTAATGCCTTTAAATTTCAATAGTAGATCTTTAACAAGAATGGATAGATAGAGTTAACAAACGGTCAACCAAACTTCATCAAAATAGCCCAAGGGTGTGAGTGTTAGGCTAGGGTACTCTACTCAAGATTTTGATTATCCAACAAGGGTATTGATTTCATGACCAAGTGTTATTATCATCCAAGTTGCAAGATTTGGATCACTTACAATTATTGGCATTGATCCAACTCTAGTTCAATGTTGAAAGTTATCCATCAACATTATCCATAACAACTTATTCACTCGAGTTCAAATTTCATTGGAGATGTGAAATGTCAAGTGAATATTGGTCACCATTGTGCAATTTTAGGTGTGATATCATTTCACCTCTTTCCTTGCTTAAAACTTGACCATTCAATGTAGGATTGCACTCCCAAGAATTATCAATGTATGAGTGTTAATTGGTATAGTTCTAGAAGAACATTACATTGAATTTTACTATTTAACAATAAATGAGTTGTTTGATAAAGTAGTTAGGCTAGACAATTGGTGGGACTCTAGCTTTAGGTTTGCAATGAAAGTTAATGCATGGAAAGGGAAGTGGGTTGGGGAAGTGCTTCATAACTTAAACATAATTTCACAAATGTGGGGAAGTGTAAAATAATGAGTCCTAACATGCTCTAAAAGTGGATTCACACCTTGAGAGTTGATCCTATAGTTGTTCCAAATCTTGGGATAAATGTGGAAATAACAAACCTCATTCAAATTCAACCCTTTTTAGATTTGTGAAAAGGTTTGAAATGTAAATATCGAAAGTGGGCTTAATTTGAAACTTTGAAGTTCAACTTATAGTAAAAAAATGGTTGGGAATCATTATCAATTTAAAATTCTAAATCTCAACTTGTAGCTTAAAAAATAATCAAGAATCAAATTGACAATTTGACTCCCAACCAATAAAACCCAAGAAACATCGGTTAAATGACTTGAATTAAACGTGCAACACAACATGGAAAATTTTCCTTCAAGGGTTACAACTTTTATTTTGAAACTGTTTCAATATATTGGAATTATGAATTTGTAAAGTTGTGAGATTCTTGTCAATTATAAATATCAATATCTAATAATAATAATAATAATAATAATAATAATAATAATTTTAGTAAGCATAATGGTTTTAATTTCAGTAATTAGATTAATATTTTTCTTGACATACTAATATCATCATCATCATCATTATGTAATAAAATAATATTATTTAAAATTTTAATAAAAGATATTTTAAATTTTCATTTTTTATTATAAAATATTAATTGATAAAAATATATGATATAATATTATTAAATGTCATTTCTAATAATTTAAAGAAGAACAATAAGATATTTTGGAAAAAATTGTAATATGGTCATTCATATATATATTCAAAATATACATTTGTAAATTTTAATATATCTAATTACATGTTTTAGAATACATAAAATACAACTTTGTATATTGATAGGGGTGTAATTAAATTGGTCACATTTGCAACTAATGGGATATAAGTTGTTTGTCTTCGATGAAAACCAACTTAAATGTTGTTCATTT
>Ga0209208_10005544_pt1 | contig 17573 bp, 8 predicted proteins | sample S1TSphfallax_3_FD_187694 | JGI IMG/M metagenome (GOLD analysis project Ga0209208, IMG submission 187694) | Host-associated microbial communities from peat moss isolated from Minnesota, USA - S1T2_Fd - Sphagnum fallax MG (SPAdes) (version 2) | ecosystem: Host-associated > Plants > Peat moss >... | reverse complement strand
AGCTTAGCCTTTCTTGTCTAATGGCTTCTTTGTGTGGCCCTCGTGTGTGTGTTTTAGTTTAGTCCTTGTTTTGTACCTTCTTTGTGTGGCCTTGGAGTGTTTGTGTGTGTGTGTGTGTGTGTGTGTGTGTTTTTTTTCAGTTTTAGTCTTTGTTTTGTGGCTTCTTTTGTGTGGTCTTGGTGTGTGTCTGTGTGTGTTTGAGTTTAGTCCTTTCTGTTTTGTGGCTTCTGTGTGTGCTCTTCAGTTTAGCCCCTCTTGTTTTGTGGCTTCTTTGTGTGTGCTCTTCGGTTTAGCCCTTCTTGTTTTGTGGCTTCTTTGTGTGTGCACTTTAGTTTAGCCCTTTCTGTTTTGTAGCTTCTTTGTTGTGGCCTCGTGTGTGGGTGTGTTTTCTGTTTCTTTCTTCCTCCCTCTTTTTGTCTTCCCCTCTCTCCTCCATCACAATGGAAAACACAAGATACAAATTGCAACAGCATCTGATGCAGCTGCTGTGAAGAAGAAGAAGAAGAGGAAGAAGCACTCAAGAACCTCTTGGCACTTGTTACATAGTGTCTAAGAGAAATGAAAGGGTTTGGCCCTTGAGAGTCAAGTCTTTTTCTGTTGAAAGTTGGGGAACTGTGCAAGTTTGTTTTGTATATGTGTATGTGGTTTTTTTTCTTCCCTTCTTTGGGTTTCTTTTTGTTTTGATTCTACTTGCTTATAGGTAGATATGTGTTGTTTTGAACTCTGAATCTTTTTTGTGCTTGAAATGACAGAAAAAGAACAAGGGTGTTTAGGAACAAAAAAGTTTCCGAGGTTTTTGTGTGCTGTCAAGAACAACGTAGTGATGTGATCCATGTGTGCGCTCTTTGGGCTTCCCTTTTTTTTGGGTTTTGGCTCTGATGGGTTGGTTTTCTTCATCCTCTTTGCTGGTTTGAAACCTTGATAACGTCCTTATCCATGATGGGTTTGGAATCTGGATGAGAGAGTTGAGGAGCTGTGTTGAGTTTGAGAGATTTGGAAGGATTTTGTGGTGTCTTTTGCAGAATTTTCTTTGGGGGTTGCTGCTGGCACTGATAGGAGAACAGAGTTTTTGTGTTGCAGTATGAATCTGTCGACCTCCGGCAGCAATCCATCTGAGGATGAAGATGAAGATTGTGTCGTCACTCTCGTGAAGTCTGGCAAGAGTAATAGCTCCATACCCATCACCACCGCCATCACTACACAACTTGCAGATTTGCGAGGAGGAGACTCCTTGGGTTTGTTGGGTGTCAAGAAGGAGAGGGCGGAAAATGGGAACCTGTATGTGTTTCTGGATGTGAAGGAGGATGATGCACAGGGTATTGATTCTGCATTTGGCTCAGATCCGCTTGAAGAAGGAGAGGAGTGCGGAGGAGATAATGATGGGGTGGTTGTCTTAAGGGATATTGAAGATCAGCAGGTGCCTGAAGAAGATGTTGGGCGGCCGCAGCGAAAACCTGTGGACCTGACGCCCTTCTTGTCCTACCTCTCTAACTGCATCAACGAATCGCGAACAACTGAGCAGCAGGTGAGCACTGTAATTTCTGCAGAAGAAGAAGACGAAGAAGAAGACTTCTTCTCCGGTAGCGGCGTCCAGGCAACAGTTGAGATCCATCCTGACTCTTCCGCCTCTTGTGTCGTTGCAACTGAACGCAATGAGATCAGCAGCGACGAAAAGACTGATGTTCTTTGGGTACCCAAGGAATTTTCCAGCAGTGGTGTTGTTGGGGCGCCGCCACCAGACCTCAATTCTGCCTCCGCTGCCACTCTTGGAGAGATTGCTCCAGAGAGAAAAACAGTTAATCCTCTCGGCAGTAGTCCAGGGAAATTTTACGATAACGGCGGCACTCAGGCGATGGAACTGGATCATCCTGTCCTTTCCCCAGCTGCTTTTGCTGCTGCCCCTGTGGACGAAGAAGAGGACTGCTACGACGATGGAGCATGTGGCTGTGAAGAGGATGCATTTGACGCAGATGGGGTTCGACCTCAGAAGCAAGAAACCTCTGGATCTGCTGCTCAGGAGCAACAAGATTGTGTTGAAACCAAGGAGAAAGCAGCAGAATATGGCAAAGGAACACAGGAGCAGCAACAACAGGTAGCATTATCTCAAACACCCACATGCTCTGAGAGCAGTGAAGTTAGCAGAGAATTCAGTACTTTGGGCCCAGAGATCTGTGCAATGGCACTGGCCAAGATCAGCAACAACACTGATGATGGTCTCAGAGTTGAGACCGTGAACACATCCATCTCTCCTCCCACTTCTGCCGCAACTGGGAGTGACATGACTGCAGTGGTGGGGACAACAAATCAGACTTCCTCCTTGACAGCAGGAACAAGAAGAAGAAACCTTATATCTCCACTCAGCATGTTTTCTTGGTGTGGAAACCTTCTCAAGAAGCTTCCTTCAGGAAGATTTGAAATTCAGAAGTCTTTTGAAAATTTAGAATTGCGGAAACCGCGTGATGATTCTTCACCTTGTAGCTCGCAGTCACATGGCCCTCTTGGGAGTTCAAAGGGCTCAGAGTCCAACAATCCTATGGTGAGGAGGCGGGGGGGATTGAAAACCAACAAGAATGTGGCAGCATTGGTGCCTGCTTCTTCTCTCTGCAACAGCATTGGTGAAGAAGAACATGGATCTGAGAAATGTGAAGGAAGTCCATCATTGGGGGTGGTTTCAACACCATTGCAAATTCATAACTTGAAGGGAGCTCCCAGAAAATGCCGGGCTCTAAGAAGAGTTGTCTGCCCATTCGAGTATGAGGAGAGCTGGAAGGGATTGATGCCACCCAATGGTGCAGTTCCTGAGAAAGAGAGGTATTGGCTTTTGCTTTTCTTGCTGAGAGAAAATAGAGAATTTGTACTTCTTGGTGGTGCTTTGTTTTGAGCTCATTCCCTTCGCTATGTAGATCTTCTATCGACAATGTAGGAAATTGGGTTATGGGTATGTATGGGGATCTTGTATAGTATGGCAGATATGGATGGCTATGGTACTTTGTGAACACTATGACTACTACTATCTTGCAGACAAAAGGTGATACAAGCGCTTTACACATTTGAGGAGTTACGTTCACATCTTAGAGAGGCAGAAGAGCGGCGAGTAGCTAAGGGCAGGGCAGAGGGAATTGCATGTCGGGAGAGACCAGATCTGAAAGCTTGCACCGAGATGAGGCTGCGGGGACTGCAGGTGAACAGCAATGAGTATATTGGGAATGTCCCAGGAGTCTGTGTGGGTGACCGTTTCTGGTACAGAACTGAGATGGTTGTGATTGGCCTTCACAAGCAATTAGAAGCAGGTATTGCCTTTATAAGCAGAATGAAATCGTGCTCTGGCATTTCAGTTGCCACAAGTATTGTAATGAAACATTCAGGAAACCCATACCGAGATGATCGAGATGATGGAGAGTTAATCACGTACACTGGCCAAGGAGGGCTGTCAAACCGATCCGGTGCTGCACACAGTGTTGCAGACCAGGTGTTGACTCGGGGAAATGAGGCACTCAAGAATAGCTATGAGGGTCACTTGCCGATTCGTGTTATCCGAGGTGAAAAGGATAAGAGAAGCCCAACGGGTGATGTGTATACCTATATTGGCCTTTACCATATCCTTCAAATGAGATATGAACCTGGGAAAGATGGGAATTTGGTGTACATGTTTGATCTTCAGCGTCAGGGAGGTCAGCATCCACTCCCTATTTGTGGATCAAAACCTGTCCCACAGATTGCCAATAAGGCAACAGGTTTAAGCACATCCCTTTCTCTGAAGCGAAAATGGGACAATTTGCTGGAATCTGGTGATGCAAGCAGTCCTTGTTCATCAAAGGAACAATGGGGAATTCCAGTAGACTTTTCTAATGTGAATCAGGCTCTCTATGTGAGGGGATCGTGATGGCAGACTGAATAGAAGGTACATCTCCCCATGAAATGATTTGACCAGGCACATTACAAGGAGCTCAGATGTCATATGACATTCCCAGTGATGGAAGGTGATGTTACAAATGAAGATTAGACCAAGAGCTTTTCTTGAAGGGAATTGACCAGTTGCTTTGGAACTGGTGAACCCATTGTATGCTCTACAGGAAACAAACCAGTTTTAGAGCTGGACTGGCCTGAGTCTGTAGCATAGACTGGTAGTCTGCTTCTGAGTTCAATGACTTGGGAGTGAAGATTCTTTGATGAGGCATCCTACTGCTCTTGTAATGTTTCAAATGATTGATGACAATGCAAGGGGTTGATTAATGAATGATTGGCCCTACTGAGTTTGCTTCACAGAGTTGAGTTTCACAACCCAGAAGGTTTTGGTGCTTGGATTTATTTTCTTTCTTCATCAAGTTTAGCCAGCATTATGGCTGGGTTTTCCATTGCCACCAGATTTGGTCCAGAAACTCAGTAGGTGGGCTAATGTCTGATGTTGACCTATAGCCACTGGTGGGAGCTGATGAAATTAGTGGGCATGTTGCAGTGACTGGTCCATGTTGTGGTGATTAGTGCCTACCATGTGTTGACATGTGTTGCTGTTGACAGTCACTGATCCTGCAAGAGTTTACTGTTGAGTTGTGTTGCTGTGACGAGTCACTGATCCTGTCTTGGTTCCTCTTGCAGATTGTTTCCATTTTCATTTTTTCTTGATTTGCTTCTCTGTTTTCTAGTTCTGGGGCTTTAAAATTTTTCTCCTGCAGTATGATCTGAGGGTCATCTAAAAAGAAATCTGGAACCTTATTTATAAGATGATCTCATGGTTTCTATTCAGGTGGCACTGAAATCATAAGTATTGAGTAGTTCTCAATTCTTGTGAAGCTAAATTGTTTAAAATTCTGGTGTGGTCTGAATGAGGATAACTGGTGGCTGGTTTTTTTTGATAAGTATGGCTCTGAATGGCAGCTAACATTATGATCAACTTTTCATACTGCTGTGGAGTTGAGTTGTACGCTTAAAGACTTCTTGTAATTTCTTGGATCTATATGTGAGATAAAGTCCTCAAGGTTTATCCTGTGACATTTTTGACAAACACTCTCAACCAGAGTATGCAGGTATCGAAATGATTAGAATGCCTCATGTTCATCCCAATATCTCAATGTCTGCCAAGCTGGGGGTTATCAATAGTCAATTTTACAGACTTTTGAGGCTTTGTAATTGTAAGAAGTTTTTTGTCTTTAAGATAGTCAATCTTATTGTCTTTCCAAAGGTAAAAAGCTACCCTTCAAAAATTCTTCTAAAGAGAACTAGAAGGGTTGCCTATTAAAAAAAATTCTGTTTGGAATTTCTGCCTTCGGCATTTTCAAAATCATTTTGCTTCGGGTCTTGTAAGCGGGGAGCTTCTTGTAAGCCCACTTGTTCATAGTCTTCCCTTGGTGTCTGTTCATTTAGTTTTTATTTTTTCTTTTTTGTTAGTTTGTGTTTTTTTGTCATGTCTGTATTGTCGTGGTTTGTTGCTAGCAATTAGTATGGTTAAGTCTTCCCGTTGCTTTTGGAATTGTAGCAGAAACTCAGTTTGCAGGTGGGTGCTTGTGAAGACCTGTACCCACTGCAGGGAGTTAATGAAGTCAGTGGGGAAGTTGTGGTAGGTAAGTCACTATCATATATACAACTGTTGATGGTCCTTGAACAAGTGTGAGATTGACACGTTTGTTCATACTGGTGTGTTTTTTGTTTTTTTGTTTGTTGCGTCTTTTGTAGTTTGGTTCTTTCTGTGGCTTTCTGAGGAAGTGTTAACCTTGTTGTTTTTTCTACATTGTGAAACTGGAGATTTCTTTGTTCTTATGAAAAATATTTTCATACCACTGCTAGAATGTGATAGAAATCCAGGAAGGAGATCTTTGTAAAAGTTTGTCTGAAATTTTAGGTAGATTAAATTAAATGTTGGATATGAACATCCTATTAAGTTAATTTTTGTTTTAGATATTTGTGCTTCATGCACTTAACTTTGAAGCTTTAGAGTTTTAAAGATTTGTTTGTCACTCAGGTGGTCAGTTTTATTGTCTTTCTGAAAAATAAAGGTTACCTCCTAAAGATTTTGTTAAAGAATATTTAATAAGGTTGCTCAATAAAGAAAAATTCTTTTTGGAATTTGAACATTTGGAGTACTTTGAAGCTTTCTTTCAAGGAGGTTTGGAAGTGATGAGCTTCTTGTTCCATGTCTATGTTTTTCCTGTTTGTTCTCTTCTGTGTTAAGTCTTGGAAGTGGGAAGCTTCTTGTAAGTCCACTTGGTCTATGCTTTTTCCTATTGTCTTTTTCTCTGTTTAATCTCTTGTTGTATGTTTTCTTGTGTTGTTTGTGGTCAATTAGTAACATGGTTGTTTTCTCAATGCTTTTGGATACTATTAGATTAATGTTTACACAAAGCCTTTACACATTGTAGGGAGTTGAGGGAATCAATGGAGAGGTTGTGATACGATAGTCATTATCATACATGTTATTGTTGATGATCCGTAAACAAGTTTGAGATTGGCACTTTTGTTGCCTTCGCCCATAGGAAAGAGCCTATGTAGTAGCACAAGATTTGGGGATAAGATTTTGGCTAAATCTTCAACCAATGTGTGACAATTATGCATTTGATAACATGATGATCTAGAGGTGTTCCATAGAGTGCATGCATGCACACAAGTGTAGTCGGAAAATCCATTCAAAGGGAAGTTTTAGTTTGTACCTTTGGTTAATGGGGGGGTAAATGGGTACGAGTTATTATGGGACAAGTAGTTTCTTCATATTGCAAGTGTGTTTATTTTGGTTTTTGGTCATTGTCTTCAATTTGTTCTATGGTCCTTTGTTGTTAATTTTGTCTATTCTTCTATAGAAATTGTATGATTTAATTAATAATGGGCATCATTGGATGGTGCATTGGTGGGTGGTGACTCCATATGGCCATTAATGAATATGTATGGTGCTTTGTGAAGGGGTATTAATTGAGGAAAAAGAATGGTGGCAATCAATAGAATATGCATGTGATAATGAGATGATTGAATATGCATTCAAGAAGGTTCAATTATTTTTCCTTTTGGGGGTGGGGTGTGAGGATGGAATTTCTTTATTCTTGCGTTCCCAAGGTTTTCAATGGGTTTCCATGATGTTTTCCAAGTTCCCAATGTGGTCCTCAAGGGTGTTCCCAATAACATTTCATTTTATTTCATATCCTTTGCCCAACGATCTCTTTTTTCACCAAAAAGGTGAGGCAAGGGGAAAAATATTCCATCTTCATTGGGGAGCTTTTCAAGTTTTAGGTTTTTTTTGATGATGGGCCAATCAAAATGGCCTATTGCAAAGAAAAAAAACCTGAGAAACAACCCATCTAATGAATAGGAGAGGAAAGCTCAATTCTTAAACGCATATAAACCTTCTCATTTGCTTTGAGTAGTGTACATTTGCAATTCAAAACTCTTTCATTTTTTAATATAAAAATAGATTTTTCCCGATGAATGTGTGATTGTGAAACTGATTTGAGTCACCAATCATTAGGTCATGTGATAGCTCACCTGTCAACTGATTTTCTATTTCATCTTCTGGGTAGGTCATCATTTGGATTGTCCACCTTCATGTGGAGGATCCAAGTACATGGTTTTGTTGCAATTGTAGACAACCATTGAGTTGTTTGGTCAAGAGAAGGAATATTACTCAAAGTTTGATATCCATTGCGAAGATAATTTCTTAACCCATAATTTTATATGATTTTATGTTGATGAACACTACACTACTTAGACCAAAAAAATTGGCACAAAGTCTGCTACTTCCTTCAGTTCTTCATACCACTACAATGTATTAACATGATTGTCCTATTCTTTCTTGAGAGACAATGTGCTTCTGGTGAGAGGTGACATATGTCTTCCATACAATGGCAATTGTAACATAACTCACAAGAGACACCAAAGGCAAGCTGAAGTGCATACATGAATTTGATACCCTGTAATACTTCCCAGCTCATTTTGGAGATGTTACAATGAGAATCTCAAATGGGAATTGATCTTGAGCAATTTTAGCTCGCAATGCCATTAAAAGTGACTGATGACCAGGAGATCAAACCCTTGAGGATGCTGAGGAAATTCAGAGAAAATGCAGCAGGTGCCTTGGTGGTGGTGCACAATATACTCCCCACCATACACCAGACACAAAAGCATGGAAAGGAAAAGAAGTGAGATTTCAATGTCAGAAGATGACCTAAACATGTGACTCAGAGGAGTTGGGATAAGATGAAACCCAAAGCTAGTAGCACAGCACAACCTTGCACCTTTTCAGGATTTAACACAATTTACCAAACAGATTGTTTATTTGACGATCAAACAGAAACTGACCATGGAATCTGTTCATACCAATTCTTCAAATACTCATGACCAAGAAGAAGATTCAAGGTCTAGGCCAAGGAACCAGTTCCAGGTTTTGGTGTTTCTAAAAATTCACATCAAAACTGCAACATAGTGCACAGGATCTCCGAAGAAGGTGACTTGAGGACCTTCGAATAGATTTACAATTTGCTCAACTCTACATTTGTGAACTGTCTCAGCTCAGATAACGCAAAAGCACACCATCATTGCCCAAAACAAAGCCTTTGTCATTGACAAACCTGCACAATCAATGAACTAACATAAGTCGAAACCACCAGCTAGCAGTATATCACATCACACAAAACTGTATTTAGCTTACAATTGTACACATTAGTTGTATCTTTCATGCTTGATAATACCTAGCAGCTAAGTCTGTTACAATTGAAGGCCTGACAGAACACACAGATGCTGGAATTGGAATCCCATTTTCTGAACTGAATCTGTCAATTGTTATTGTCATGAACTCAACATGATGTCCCCTGGGGTTCTTTTGCAAAACGAAAGGGAGGTGATGACTTACTTCACAGAATACAAGTTTGCAGCAATGCTGTCAGCCACTTTATCACGCACCCAGTTCTTGCCCCCATCCAATGTTCTCAGTAGAATACCACTTCCACCTGCTGCCCATGCCTCATCCTAACATACAAGAAGTCAGAGGCTTATGAATTAGCAAACCCAAGGAGCCAAGATACAGACCAAATGACCACCATGAAACTACCCTGGTTACTTGTTATTGCTGGGTGGCAAGTTCTGCTAGGGTTTAGCTCCAATGCTAACCTGACAAGAATCTACCCATCTGTAGGATCTTCACAATTTGTGACCCAGTAGATGGCCCAACTGCTTCAGGTAACATTATTATCTAGATGACATCCAAAAGACATAACTGAATCCATAGGGCGATGGAAGGAGTTAAGACCTGACCAACACTAAAACACTTGATTGAAAGAGGTTGCAGCTTGCTGAAATTGGTAATGTCAATAATCAAGAGATTGTTTTGGTTGAACTGAGACATTACTATCTAGCAAACCCTCACCACAGCCAGAAGATGAAGAGAAGGCAATTGAGATACCTTGGAGCGGTAACCAACATCCAAAATTCCAAAGCCTCGGCTTGAAATACGTGCTTCCTCAAAATCATCAGTCACCTGCATTCTCACCAGCTTCTCTACTGAGACATTTTCCTCCTTATGAACCAGATACCATGCATTCCCTACCTTGATGAAATGCTTACTTTGGGCACCTCAGTGCAGAGTGCAACTACCAAGAACTAGTAACAGTGACAGAAAGAGGATCCACACAAGATGAAATAAATTGGTTTTATGCTATCCAATTTGAAAATCTCCATCAAACCACTGCATAAGAGTTGATAGAAGATCCTCTCAGCAATAGAGATCCCCTAAATCAATTTGATCCCAAGCGAACTCACAGTCTCCTGAAATAACTACTATACTCCTATTTTCTGGATCAATGGATTGAAACCAACTGAAATTCATAGTCTCCATCAACAGCCTCCCATGAGAAGCATGATCAGGTTGCAGTTGAATGTTCCACAATCAGATAGGATTCCATTAGCACTGACCAGGTCTTGTCAGAGTACCCAGGCTTGTGACTTCACCCTTAACATGATAAAACTATAGAAGACCTAACCTGGTAACAATGAAAGAGAGCATCCAAACACAAGGTGATGAAGAGGAAAGATGTGCTTACACCAGTGCCTTTACTGAGGAAGAGACCACCACCACGAACAACCAGCCACAGCCCCCCATCTGCTCGCCAGCCCATGTTCTGAATTCGCCGTGCACTTGACCGGTTGTGGGGTTGCCAGTATGGCTGCAGAGTTCAAATATTGTGCATCTCAGGACATGAAGAGGCAATATGTCACCTCCTGCACGATGATTCTTATGGGTTCCTTTTCTCAGTTAGGAAGGCAGATGCAGAAAGGAAATAGAAATCTAGGCTAAGACTGTTGAAGAAATGGAAGACCATTGGCCTCTTCAACAAAGGTTGAGTGAAGTATTTTCTCTGACAGTTCCTATTGCAGAGAGGTTCAGTGATAATCTAGTTCAGAGCATCAACCTGCATATTGTGTATATAAGTTACACAACTTACCTGGCCAGGCTCCCAGGTTAGGTAGAAATTGCCACGGCTGGAAACAGCCACATAGTCACCAGCTGGAGAGCGATTGACAGTGTTAAATGTGCCCGTGTAGTAACTGGCTCCACTGATTCCACTTGACACAGTCCTGTGGACATGAAGAATGCCTCATCTATTAGAAAATAGACCCTACAACATCCAACAATTTGAAGATAATCCACTGTTTGTAGATCACAGCTTCAGACCAAAAATGGAAACACAGATACATTGTGTCATGTGTTTCGGTTTCACCCTCAGATTGGATTGGATATTAGACATGTAATGAATGCAGCAACAAAGAACAATATCCATAGCAATTCCTTAAGCCTTGTGATCACTTTGGAGGCCAGAAACAAAAGCAGGAAAAAGGGTACCGATTCAGTGTAGCAGAGACAGTTTCCTCCACTGCAGCCTTCCAATTGTAGCCCATGTTTGAGGTCACATAGATTGCACCTTCATCTGTTACAAGCTCAGCACTTTTCTCCCCTGTTGCTTTGATTACAACCTGTGGGTATAGATTGGGGACCATATTAAAACTTGTGAGGGTGAAACACCTTTTTCTGCAGTATATTACCACCATTTCTGCAGTATAAAAACACAAAATTTATTCATTACCACTTTTTCTCTCTGTCATTGAGAAACTACTCCCTTCCATTCCCTGCAAACAAATTCTGAATCCAGTAACAGGCTACAAATTTTGAAGAATATTTTCTGTGAGACCTAGAATGCCATAGAAAGGACTTTCTGGGGTAGCATACAGGATTGCCAGGGAGGCGTGAGCTGAGAGGGACGCGCTCCCAGCTATTTCCTGAATCGGAGGTGTGCAGAAGTATTGCAGGTTTGCCAATAATCCAGCCTTCCTTGCCCTCAAAACTGATGCTGTTGAACCTGTAAATCAGCCTAGATTTGCTTAAAACCTGTTGGATGCATAATTTGAACTGGCAAATGTCAAAGAACCTGTAAACATCTTGCTTAATGACTTAGCCTAAATGCCAGCTGACCATGCTACCAAACTATACCAGCGGCTTTATAGATCCAACACTCTTTCTCAATCCCTAAGCAGAAAATTGCAACCTGCACATCCATGCTAAAGGCCATAGTTGCACCACCAAAACTTCTACATTGTCACAGATCCTAACTCTAACCATGCTTATCCAGTGCAATAAAATTACAACATGTGTTGTGAGAAGAGAGGCCACCTGTAGTTGAAATCTTCATCCTCAGCTGATGGGATGGAACGTGGAGTCCAAGTACGTCCACCATCTTTGGTCTCCAGTAGTGTTTGTCGGGTCCCAAGCAGAAACCCTGGAATAAAGAACTGTCAGCTTACTGAACTTACAACCAAACCTTGAACCAATTTTGTAGAGATTCTCAATGGACAAGAAATCAAACCATATCTGAGGGATAGGACACACAGGCATTGTGTGAGTGGATACACAAGCTTTCATCACCCAGCACTCATATAAGGGCATCAATCATCCACAATTGGCCAATGGATTCCAGAATGGCAACACCCACTCACGGACACCTAGCAAGTGGTTGTGAAATGGCAAAGAAATGTTGCAAGCGGTTGTGAAATCAATCACCAGACATGACAATCTGACAATTGAGAAAATATCACCAATCAAGGAGGAGAAAAATACTTGACACTTTTGTGAGTAGAGGACTGAAACACTTAAAAACAAAAAGCATGATGCCTCTTCTGCCAATTAAGCATGCCTCTAAAATCCCTCTCCAGCAGCCTTAGATTTACTGCCTCTTCTAATGGATACTATTGCTGAAGAAAGCTCTCGTTGGGGAATGGATGCTACCATAATGGATGTCATCTACTTGAAGAGAGCTTTGCTTCAGGCAGGAAATGCCATCAGAATCTGTGGCCACAAGTAGGGATAAACCCTTGATTACCAGAAAATTCATCATTGATGCTTGCTTGGTTGCAAAATTCTTCCGTGAGGATATGGAAACCTAGATTTCAGGATTTATATAGCTCTTATTGGTAAGCAATCATCCAGCCAGATTTCAACCCTCAATTAGTTGCAAGAAAGCTATAAACCCTAAACCACAGGGTTCTTGACTTCTTGCTGAACAGGAGAAGAAGATGGGAGCAGCACATTCACCCAAATCCATCTTCGAAGGGGGGGTATACAAACCCATTAGAATTCTCAACTTGTGAAAGAAGAAAGAGAAACACCGTCTCCCCATTCTCTCATCCAAGGGTTAGAAAGCCTTCAAAGGGTCTCTCATAAGGCAAAAATGCATAAGAAGAAAGAAAGAGCCCAGTGCAATGGCACAATTGTTCCTACAAGGTTGCAAAAACACCTGAACATTCCTGTGAATTTGCAAGAAAGAAATTACAATCTCGCTGAATTCCTCCTGTAAAGGTCCCAAAAATGCAGAACTATCAAAATGGGGGTGGACGAGGATTCAGTGGAGTAACCTACCATGGTCCGGCTCGTCGGGTACAAATGCGAGATCCAGAAGCACCACACCTGGGTTGATGGGCAGAGGAATTTGTTCCCAGTCCGATAGAGCTTCCTCGGCCCGAACTCGAGAGCCTAAAGAGAGCGTAAGGGCAGCTGTACCCACACCCAGGAATAGCTGCCTCCGCCCTAACTCCTCAGCAGCAGCAACAGCACCAGCAGTTGACACTTCCCCCTCAACTTTGTTGAACTCCTCAGCACCATGAGCCCCTTGCAGCACACCCTTGCATAATTGCGCGGCTCTGGTGATAATAACGGAATTTCCCTTGACACGAGAGAAAGACAAGGGAACAAAACAAGAAGAAGAGGAAAAAGGAGACAACAACGAACCTCGGAGCACAGCAGAAGAAGAAATAGAAGAAGAAGAAGAAGAAGAATTAGGGGACAGTGCAACGGCGTGCTGAGGTGCAGCATTAAGCAAGGCACAAGTTTGCAGACCCGTAATGACGGCCATTGAACCAAATTCCCAACACGAAGAAGACCAAGGAGCTTGGGCTGGTGGCTTATTCTGAAGCAGGGCAACACAGCCAGCCAGCAGGCCTCTTGTTGGTGTTCTATCCACTGGGAGATGGAGTGCGGACGGGATTGTGTCCGCTCACTGGCGTCGTTCTCGCTCATCTTTATCTCCACAAAACTTCCAAAGTCATCAGGAGGGTCTCCCATGGCCATCTGAAAAGTGTCCGGTAAGTGGTGAGAGCCTGTGGATACCCGGCTGCTTATGGTCGTTCGCTCATGTCCAACAACGGGAGTGAACCAACGGCCACCAGCAGCGCACTATCCATTCGACTTGGCTCCTGTTTTCACTCGCTTATGGTGGAACCATACCTCGGTTGAAACTCGTGGTCAATTTCTATTCCAATGGGTTAGGTAGGTGTTTGAGCTACCAATGTCATGCATATACCCTGGTTCATTTCTAACCCAATGCCATGTATATTCGCCTAACAAGCTGGCCAGCTTTTTGTAGTGTATTTCAAGATATTCTTACAAAATGTATTATGATTGGTCGTTGGGCTTTCCGAAAATGGAGGTAGGTTTTTCATTTTTGTAAATCTTGGTGGCCATTTTTTTTCCCCCTTGTCATACCCAACAAGTATATATATGATGGGTACTTGTTGAGTATCATGGGAAAAAGAAAGAAATAAAAAGTGACACTTGAATTTTAAAGCCCACAAAATTTAGGATTCCTTTGACTCTCACCTCAAGATCCTTTCTTTTCATAAGACACTTATCCTCGGGTTTTATCCTACATTAAACATTCATTCACACACATGGACTAATGTTACTAATAATAGTTTCACAAATTACATCTTTAGTTCAAACAATTTTTAACTCTTGGTTGCACCTTTACACTTTTAACTTTAAATTTATTAGAAAAAAAGATGGTTCAACTTGAAAAATGAAGTGGTCCAAAATTTGTTTGAACTCTTATAAGAAATAGAAAACAACAAATTTGACTCCAAATCACAAAGAACAATTGCAACAACAAAAATAGAACAAAAAGTTAAAGCGAAAACAAGTAAATCAAAATGCATTGAAAAGGTTGAAGTGCATAAAATAAATAAAATGTGACAATATGACAAAATGAAGAAATTTGAAAAGCTTGAATTACATAGAACATGACAAAACAAATGGCAACAACAATTAGAATGAATCCACAACTTTAAATGCACTTAAGGTTCATTCAAACCTAGTGATAAATGGGGTTGTTAAAAATGTAAATAATTATCAATGTTCAAACATGTAAAAAAATGTCAACAACTAGGTGACATGGTAGTTTATATGGCATACTAACATTCATTTTAACTTTTTTGTGTTAACACCAAAATTAAGGTAATGATGTTGTGTTAAAAATCTTCATAAATTGTAGATTTCAATGTTTAATGACATCGTTAAACTAACACCATAAAATTTTGTATAATAGCTTATCAACATGACAACCTTTTCCCACGTGATCACCTATGCCATCACCTTTGCTTTGTGCTTTAGCCATCACCTCCATCGTTTCAAGTTCAGAAGCTCATCAACCATCATTGAATCAAATTTTGGGATGTTTCAATTGTGTGTAATTCATACTAATTCACACTTGTAGGTAAGTTTTTTTGCAATTTTTGTTTTTCAATTCTTTTTGGCAACAACTTTCAAGTTCTTTTTTTTGTAATCTAATTCTCTAACACCTTATTACAAGTTTTTGCAAACTATTCATTTTTTACAAGGGGGTGAAACCATGAAATAAGGAGCCACAGTGTGTGGACAATCCTTAAAAAATGTTTTTCAAAATTTTGAAAAATCACCATGGGAACATTATATATCAAAAAATTCATCTATGTTTTGAAATAAATTTTCATGCTTTCAAAGTTGCAACTACAAAATTTTCATGAAAATTCACTATGTTTCAAGAGTCATTTTATACATTTTAAACACTCAAAAAAAACATGTGGACAAGTGGTTTTTTTGTTTCGAAAGTCATTTTTCCTTATCAAATGTTCACCAAATCATTTTAATTTTTTTGTGAATTTTAATATATTCCACAAGAAAGGATCCATGTGTTCAAAACATTCAAAAAATAAAAATACATATATGTTTTTAGATTTTGATACTCAAACATCCTTAAGGGTGAAAACACAATAAAAGGAGCCAAAGCATTCAAGGTGCCTTTGCTTGGGAAGGACATGTTTTTGTTTGATGACCCATGTGGTAAGAAATGGTTGGATTAATAAAGTCAATAGGGTTGTAAATGAAGGTTGACAGTCTATTGATGGAAAAAATTCAAAATAGGTAAAATGTTTCCCCGCACATGCAGGACTTAGGGCATGCAAAGCTAGACATAGCTTTTATGTGTAGGTGTGTGACTTAGGGCATGCAAAGCTTCTTCATGTACAATGGGTGTGGAACAAGCTTTTTCTTTGTTGTTTTGTTTCTACTGCCATAGTTTTGGAACAACCCTAAATCTGAATCTGTTTATGCACATACACCAAATTGTTTTCGAACTTTCAAAGTTTTGGATGATTTTTTCTAAAGAACTTTCACAACTTTTTAGTGAATGAAAAGGGAGTAGTGATATAAATTGCCAAGTTGTTTTCTTGATGTAGTGAGTAGAGCTTTGGAATTATTGAAGTGGCATTGTTACAAAGGTATTTTTAATGAAGCTTCATGGTGTATGTTTCATCTTATGAAACATTTGATGGAAAAACAATTATTGGAAGAGGATAGGGAGCATAGGTGGTTAGAATGTGAATTTGAAAACTTTGATACTAACAATTTGTTCTATGACTTTGATAAGGACATAGCAGTCGGGGACCATCACCTTCTTGTTTTATGAGTTACAAAGTCACACAATGCAATTTCAACTTTGTAAGTTTTTGCAAACACCTTCATTGCTTTTTTTTCATTTTTTATAAGAACATAGAAGTGAAGATTTTTTGGCTAGGGCATTGGAATATGTATACTTCAAACAATTTTCTACATTGCTATTAGAGTTTAATATGTCCTAATTGCACACATATGTGAGTTGTTATTGGTTTAATGCAAAGCTACAAATGCTAGTTATGGAGTCCTGAAGCTCATGAATAGTTTTCCTTTCAATGAAAACAGTCTAGATGCATACATTACCATTAAAGTTTGGCAGCTTAGACGCTTGAAAGTAGGTATGCATTCCTTGAAGAGTAAGTGACTTTTATGAGACATGTTGATCCTTTGTTTTAAGTGGATTATCCTTGTGAGTTTCAAGGGGAAGCAAACAATGTTGAAAGGTGGTTATGGAAAGGAAGTTGTTGTTACTTCATCAAAAGTAAGTAGACCTACCAAGTAATTTGTGCACTCATATTTAAGTGCATTGTCTTACTATATTCCAAAAGGTAGGAATTTATGTTGAAAGTAATAAACTAAGGATGTCCATGTCCTTTTTAAATGAATCCCTATTTGGATGATTCAAGTTGTCAATGACAAAAGTCAAGTTGCTTTAGAAGACTACTTCTAAGCTTTCTCTCCTTTTTGCCATATGTTGGAAAGTAGGTCACTTGTGCCTATGTCCTTTTTAAATGAATGCATGTTTGGAGGCGTCAAGTTGCCAATGACAAGAGTTTTTAACTTTTTATAATAGACTATTTCTAAGTTTGTTTCCCCTTTCTAGCTACCATGTGTTGGAAAGAAGGTCAAGTGCCTATAGACCTGTGAATGGTGGTAGAGTGCTTCCAAAAGTAATAGCCAATTTGATGGGAAGTAAGTTCGACTTATCAAGCACTTGAGTCCTTATTTGCAAGTGCATTGTGCTTATGGATTGCTTAAGGAAGTATATAGTGGTGAAACTAAGTAGATAAGGAGGTCATTGTCCTTTATAAATGTATGGCTACTTGGAAGAGTTTAAGCTACTTTGATTAAAAACAAGTACACTTTATTGGAAGCACTTGAGTCCTTATTTATGAGTGCATTGTGCTTATGAGTCCATTAAGGAAGTAGATATTGTTTAAACATAGGAGGTAAGGAGGTTTGCACCTCCTTTGCAAGTGAATGGTTGCTTAGTTTAGACACCTTGCATTTTGATGAAAAGTAAGTAGAACTTATCAATCACTTGACTCATGATTTATAAATGCATTGTGCTTATGAATATCTTATAGAAGCAAATGTTGTTGAATCAAAGTAGGTAAGGCTTAGGTCA
>Ga0209208_10005543_pt1 | contig 17576 bp, 16 predicted proteins | sample S1TSphfallax_3_FD_187694 | JGI IMG/M metagenome (GOLD analysis project Ga0209208, IMG submission 187694) | Host-associated microbial communities from peat moss isolated from Minnesota, USA - S1T2_Fd - Sphagnum fallax MG (SPAdes) (version 2) | ecosystem: Host-associated > Plants > Peat moss >... | reverse complement strand
AGCACATGATTTATAAATGGATGATATAGTGATAATTAAATTTATATCTTTCATATGTAAAACCTTAATTTGATTCTAGAAATTATATTATATGTTTTATATATATATCATAATTTTACTAATAAAATTTAATTTAAATGTGTGATATACATTTTATTCACATATAATATTTATAAATGGATCATAAATAAATTATAGTAAAAATTATTATATCAGCCATATTATTTTTATGTAAAATATTATTTAATGCCATATAATTAATTGATTTTATAGAATTATAAATTATAAATTATGATGAAAAAATCTATTTAAAACTAAATTAAATATTTTCACATCTCAAACCTTTATTTCGTTTAATAAATTATATTATTAAAAAAATTATAATATATCATAATTATACCAAAAAAATGGAATTTGATATATAATTAATTTAATTAGGTTTAAAAAATAAGTTATTTATTGAATAGGCTAGGTAATAGGTAGTAGGAGTAATTTATGATTCATTTATAGATATTATATAGTGAATAAATTATATATCATACATTAAAAACATTTATCCATATTAATTACCCCTACTACATATTACCTATCTTACTTATTGCCTATTTAATTCATTAATTGCATAGCCTACCTAATTAATTAATTATGCATACTACCTAAAACCTGACCAATTTAATAAATAAGTTACATTGCTTACTTAATTAAATAATTAATACAAAAAATTATCACATATCAACATGATAATATATCTATTACTTAGCCCACATACATATTGCCTAATACTTACTACCTTACAACTTACTAATTGATTAATTGATTAATTAAACATAGCATTATTTCATTTAACACAATAAAATGCCTTTTACTAATTAGCCTAGCTACATATTATTTAATACCTATTACCTATTACCTAACCTACTAAATTAATTAAATAATTTAAAGACATTATGACATCTCAATGTTACGTAATTTAATTTGGGATCCTATTTTTACCAAAAATGCTTAAATTGAGACATCTTAAAGGTTCATGGGACATCCTTGGGACACCAAAACTAGCAATTGTGGATGAAAACAACATTTGGCCCATCTATATTTTCAATGGAAAAACATTTTCAATTCGAAAAGGTCATAATTATCAACATTATCATATCATTTAATGTATTACCAAATATTAAATATCATTTTTAATATGACTTCCATGGTTTTAAAACAAACATAGGGGAAATGGGTAAGTCCATGCTATGATGAACCAAACCCAATTACTTTGTCCTTTACTTTTGGGTTGAGAGTGGGTAGATAGGGTTGACATGGCAAATGACCAAAGCCTAGATGATTACTGCATGGGTTTAAAGGACCTAATAAGTTTCCTATTCACACTTGGTGGGAATTTTCAAATGCAATGGGAAGGTCGCATCTTCATCAAACAAAGTTAGGTTTCTTTTCATGTCTCCAAAACTTCTTCATTCGAGTACCTAGGGTTTATGTGTTGTTGGAGCTTGACCATTTGTGAAAAAGACAAGTTCAATTTGTTTGAAATTAGGTCATGAGTATTTATAAAAGGATTGAACTTGTGCAAGTTTTAATTCCTTGAGCTAAGGTCGTCTCATTATCATATGATGGTGAAGGAAGAAAAAAAAACCTTAAAAAGAAATGTGGCCTAAATTTCCGCCATGGGAGCATGTAGATTATAAAGATCAAATAGAGGAGTATTTCAAAACTATTAGAAAGTTGAGTTATGTGGGATTGAATCCCAAAACAGAAATCCCTAGTTGTCTTGTCACAAAGGTTGACATTGTTGAGATTTTAAGCCTTGGTTGTGAGAGTTTGAAGACCACCAATTTGCATCTTCATCCTAACACCAAGAGAGAGCTTTTGAAGTTCTATTAGTAGGTATATGGCACAACTATTGTTACTAATAATGAGTTTTATTTGTGGTTTGTTAAAGGTTACATTGAAGAGTAGAAAGGTGAAGCTATGAACTAGGCAAAAGTAGTTGTTTTTACAACAAGAGAAAAGGCTTGATGAGAGGAGGTGAAGGTGATGAAAAGTGGTGGCTCCATGGATATGATTAAGTTAAGTGGAGGAGAAATGTGTGGTGGAGTGAAAGGCGATGTATGGAAATCGTGACTCACCACTGTGAGATCAAAAGAGGGGTTCTAAGGCCCTACAAATGTTTTGTCCTTTTACTGTTTCAACTTCAAAAATCACCCAATTAGATGAAGTCCACAAGCTTTTGGGTGAGTTGCTCAAGAGTGCCATGTTGAAAGTGTCACATTTGGAGACTAAAAAAGCAAAGCTTTTGGAAAAACTAATTGGTATGAAATTCAATGTGGAATACATAAAATTAGCAGCATCAGAAGCACAAGATTATGTAACGCATGGCAAATTTAAGCTTTAAGTTTTGGATTGTGAAATAGATCTTTTGGAAAATAAAGTCTGTCAATTTTGTGTTGGGTGTGTTTGTTTTAACTCTTGTTTTTAATTTTTAGCATGTGGAGCTTTAGAGTTTGAACATTTTGTTTTGATCGATGTCAACTAGTATCATTTTTTCTTAAGGCACATGCACTTGCTGCAAGCTAATTAAGGTTTCAACCACTTTTGGTGATGGTGTTTGTTTCGTATTATGTGTAGGCAGAAACCTTACAATCACAAATTCTTGTTTCTACAACTATAGAAAACCACATGGGTTTGGAAGATCAATTTACAACTACCAACGCAAAACTTGCTTCTTTTCAAGAGAAGCACATTACATTGCAAAGATAGCTTGAAATGCGGAATTTTTTTGTCGAAAAGAAACAAAAAAATGATGTCCAAGGTGAGGCAACATTTGTGGATACAGAGGTGGATTAATTGAAAATGGAAGATATTATAGCTTATGCTAAATGTGAGGTACTTATGCTTCAAGTTGAAGAAAAAATAGTTTGTAAGCAATTGGAAAACATGAAAAATAAAAGTGGTACATCTTTCTAGCCAAAACCCATTGTTCATCCCATGTTGAATAACAAATCTAAAACATACATCTTGGTCAAGCCTTGTGGATTTTGCAATAGAGGGTATCATTGCCATGACATAGCAGTAGCCTTTTACAAACCCACATTCCACCCATTTTGTTTAGGAAAGCTTCTTAAGGTTAGTAACAAATGTTTTGTTTATGCACAAGTGTTCCATCTTGATTAGTGGCATAGTTGGGGCTTTCGAGAAGAGGATGAAGATGTCAAAAAGTTGGTTATGGATATGTGTGTGGACGAGTTGTGAACTAAAATGAAGTAAACACTTATAACAACAACTTTCTACCCATGATCGTTAGGTGTTGGATTAAACTAACTACATTTTCATCTCTATTTATTGATTTCAAAAATTGCAAATTAGAAATAATAATGTTGAATTCATTTGAATTTCATTGGAATCAAGTTTTCAATCAAGTTACATTCTACATGTGATGAATCCAAATAGTTGGCACATATTGGAATACTTAGTGATTTAAATTGTGACAGTCCTTGGTAATGTAGTATTAAACAAATTTCCACTACTAAAATGATTGGTGTATTGCTTGGCTAACAATACATTAAAAAGTTAAATAATGTTGGTGATTATCAAAATATTCAATGTTTTGTAATGAACTGGCCAATGTGTTGATGTTTGACAAATCATTACCCAATGTGCTGATGGTTGACAAGGCTTGCCTTTATTCAACATAAGACTACATACTCATTGTTAAGGGAATCTGTCCTTAGGAAACACTACAAAGGACCAAATGGTCTCACTAATGATGATCTAAGTGTTTTACGTTTTGCTGATCTCCTTATGTTTGAAAGAATGTTGCCTTCATTGACATAGGACACATATTGCTTGTTAAGTATAAAGTTCTTTTAAAGGAAAAACAAAGGACTAATTTGTAGCTATAAGTATTTATATGCTTTGTTTCAAGGCCACTAGATTTATATGTTTTGTTTCAAGGCACTAGATTTTATCTTGCAATCTATTTATATGTTTTGTATCTATTTGGTAATGTTTTGCACTAGAGATAAGAGATTAAGCCCCCCACAGTCACTAGTAATCCAAAATGAAGAGGTTCAATCCCCTCTCAAAACAACATACCAAGACAACTGTAACAATCAAGTTTTTAATGATGTGCTAGATGTATGCTAGGAGTTACCTTATGTTAAAATTGTAGATTCCGCGGTGAATCAAGTCCAAGTTCTCCCTACACCTAAGATGGAAAAAGAATAATGGCACCATCCTACAATTGCTATTGAAACTCCAAATGTTGGCATGGTACATGTGTTTCTCCCTTCAAGTGTTACCTTTGCTTTTTACATGTCTCAATAATTGTACATAATATTTTTCATTTTGATTACATGCCAATTTGTTACATATTATATGTGGCTCGTGTAATGGCGCATACTCTTATGGGGGACTTTCAATTTGTCAATAATGAAAATATGTCCCATGGACAATCTTCTACAAAGGTGACACCTTTGGAGCATGCAACACCCACTACATTAGGACCTAAAGTAACAGCTAAACCTAGGTATTATCTCATGAGAGAAAAGTGTGGACACTAGCTCAAATGATTTGCCATTTGCAAAAAAGGGTTCTATATCTAGCTTATCAATTATGCCATCATCAAATGAAGGTAATTTTCTTCGAAATTTGAAGCATTCTACTATCATGTTCTAGTATTCTTTTTGATGGATGTTGCTTACACATATGGATTGCATGTTTTGTAGACCTTCTTGGAGAATCTGAAACAACACTACAACCTACCACTGGTCCTTCAAAAAGCAATGGAATCGCTTTAGAAGCTGCAAAGTCAAAACACCCCAAAAAAGGTCAACATACCACTGTTTTGCCTATAATGCACACACGAAGCCAAATTGAAAAGGAAAAAAACAATAACATTGCTAATACAACTCTTAGCAAACATAAATTATAAATTTGTATTGATTTAGTGTACTTGTTAATAGAGTGCCAATTCCAGAAACTATTGCCTTGTGATGTTGTGTATGGGCATTGGCATTTTGAAAGTGATTAATCTAAGGAGGATCTAATTGGGATAACAATTAATCCATAAATTTGTGTAAATATGGCATGTGAAAACAATTGCTTATTTTGGATGCCAATTTTTTTTTTAATTTGGGGTGAAGAGTAATGTAGTTTGGAGTCTACTACAAGGAATTTAAATTGTCAAGGGATTCCAAGTTTAGTTGTTAAAATATGGGATGAACACGTAAATGTCAAACTGTTGCCTGTTGTAGTAAATTTGAAATGATATAATATTATAACCATTAATGCAACCCATGCATCCAAGGCAAAAACTAATCTTGATGTAGTGAATAATCAATTTTCAACAATGTAATTTTTGGAAGTTTACTTTTGGAAATGGGGTTTTTTCTCTATAGCACATTATGGTAATATAATATAATTTTGGGAAAATTTGTTATAACATTTAATGTGTGGGTGTGGGTTAATTGAGTGAACTTTTAAATGTTGAAATAAAATTCCAAAATTTTGTTGAATTATTTTTGTAATACAAAATTGTTTTGTTCGGTTGTAAATGTTACTTAGTGGCCACCAATGTGAAATATAGATATTGCTTGGGAAGTTATTTGAGGTTTAAAAGGTTTTCAAGTATGTATGTTGAAGGTAGTGCATTAATGATATCAATTGGCAATGTTTGGTTTTAGGGTTCAATATTTAATAAGGGCATTGCACTGAAATGTACAAATTAATGATAATATTAAAAAAATGTGAATCATGTAGTAATGTTTTGGATTGAAGTTTATTCAATTTGGTTGTCATCAAGTGCGACGTAATTAAAAAAACATTCATTGTTGTTTAGGAAATATAATTAAAATAAATGAAAGTATGGTCGAAATTGCTTCAATTTGGTGGCCAACATATGGGTTTGTGCTCACCAATTGTGTTGTGTATGGATTAGAATTCAAATTTTGGTCAAAAATTTATGAAAGAAAATTTAAACTTATGATTGAAATTATTGTTGTAATGGCTCCAATGTGGTGGCCACCATATTGGTTTGGGCTCATTATTTATGCTAAGTATGGATATAAATTCTATTTTTGTTCAATAATTTATGGAACATAAATAAAATTTATTGTGTAAATTGTTGTAATTACTCCATTTTGGTGGCCATAAAATTGGTTTGGGTTCACTAATTGTGTTGTGTATGGATTGGAATTCAGCTTTTGGTCAAACATTTATGAAAGAAGACTTATGATTGAAATTATTGTTGTATTGGTTTCAATGTGGTGGCCACTGAATTAGTTTGGGCTCACCATTTATGCTAAGTATTGATAAAAATTCAATTTTCATTAGACAATTTATGGAACAAAATAAATTTTCTTGGTTCAAATTGTTGTAATCACTCTATTTTGGTGCCCACTAAATGGGTTTGCACCCACCCATGAAATGTAAATAAGTCCAAAATTAAAATTTTAATCTAAAATTAATTAAATATGTGTTATATGGGTCTAGTAAAATGAAAGGTGATGTTTTTAACAATACCACTTAAGGATGGGTTTGCCCTCTTATGTGACCTTTGACATCAACATCAAGGGAAAAACTTTGAAAATTGGTGAGGTCAAAACATTCATTATTGAAGTGTCCAACATTCAACCAAGTGTGTTGGCTCCTCTCATTGAAACTAGTGAGTTGATTTTATCACATGTATGTTATATTGAAACAACCTTCCTTGAAGAACTTGTGGTGAATTAATTTATCTTTTGATGCATTTATTATTAATTTTTATTTTGATTTCAAAATTGAAAAAATTTTCTTGATCTTTTCAATACCAAATGATATTGGCTCATTATAGAACAATATTATTTTCCTTGATGATTTGAACATAAAGGACATTCATCAACTCAATGACAACCTTTTATGGTGCTATTAATGTTATTGGGTGTGACTTGCCACTTCAAGACAAAAGGCATTGGCATCAAAGGAGGATTGTAGGTTATCATTTAAGGTGAATTTTACCTACCCAATTATGGGAATTGATGTGTAGTCCCATGACAAGGATCCTCTTGAAGAAATTTTCGAACAAACCCTAAAAAATCACATGAAGGTGGTTTTATCTACATGATAATTGACAATAGGTATCAACTAGATGAGGTTTTTAGAAATACCTTTCAAAATGTAGATCTAAATATTCAAACAATTGGTGAAAATTTAAATCCCATTAAGGCCATGGTGGAATTCACAAGAACGATAATCAATTATTTGGAGAAGAAGAAATCAAAGGCTTATAATCAAAAAGTAAGACACCAATGTCCCTCCCTCCATCTCCACCATCCTTGTCTCCATCTTTGCAATTTGCACCTCGATTTCCACCATCCCCATTTGTCAAACTTGATGTTTAAAAATATGACAAATTAACTCCAATGGCCCTTAATACTAGTGAAGCAAATAAGGGCTCAAATGATCTTCAATTAGTCGCTTCCAAAAGTCTCAAATTTTTTTATTATAATGATGCAAGGAATCCTAAGGTCAGTTTTTTACACATGATTTTTGACTTCAAATGTGTACTTGTTGGGCAACATATTTCAAAATTAATAACCTATTGATTCTAACATTTAACCAATGTCATTACCATATCCTCAATAAAATGGTTACTAGGTCCAAGCCTGGTAAAGTGGACCAAAAAGTACATTTGCCCAAATCCAAATTTTTAATTTGGCAATTTTTCAACATAAACATAATAAAGTAGGTTCAATTTTTTTTTAAGTCTCATTATGGAAGCCTCCATGCGTCCATTGAGTTTTTATGAATTGAATACAAATTTGAAAATTTTTAGTACAATAAAAGTAGGTAACAAGTAATGAATGAAACTAAAAAGTTAATATTGCGTTCATTTTTACTTCTACATGGTAAAATATACACAAAAAGTAGTGTAAGGAAAAAAAATTGGGATCTCTATATAAAAGAATTTGGTACATTATTTCTTAACTCATGTTTGCATGAACTTCAAAAGCTAAATTTTTATAATCATGTTTTGGTTTTCTTTTCATGGACCTCAATATTGATGTGGTGAACATTCCAATATATATATTTTAATTAATGGAGTTTGTTTCCATAACTCATCCCCAACCCTTAAAAAATGACGTAATTGTTGGGGATACTTTTGGGGTATTTTTTCAAGTCCAAATGATATGACACAAATTGTTTCGAGTTAAAAGAAGGTTAGAGATGCCCATGAAAAAAACTAAAAATTTCATTTGTGTTGAAATGCTAGAGGAAGGTTATAAGTTTTTTTAAATGTTTTTTTGGTGTTTTCAAGTAGAGAACAAGGTAGCAAGTATATACCAAATACCATGCTTGCACCAATCTATTATGAAAATTTTGAAAATCCACTTATGTATTTAACATGCCATTGATTTTTATTTTTTTAAATCCAACATTTAATGTACTTGTGCTTGAATTTTATTCACTATGTAGGTTGTGACATCTACTTGATTTTGATGAATATATACAAACCTACTTCAAACATGTAGTTTTTAAATATAGTTGTAACAAAGTCAAATAACTTCATATAGCTAGACATTAAAGTAAATAATTTTCAAAATGCAACATACCAAGGCCTACTTGATGGTCATTTTCCATTTATGTAACAAGGCAATTCTTCGGTTTATTCTACTATACTTTTGCCCTATTTTGAAGCCTAAATTCAAAGAATTTCTCATGAGGTGCATAAGTAGTTTGTTATATACTTATGGACTTCAATTCTATTTCACAATATTACTATGTACTTGAGGAAAATTACAAAAAGGTGCAAACAATAATCAAATTTCAAAAGATTATTCATCAAAATCTATGCAAAATTAACAAGCATATTCTACAAGTCCATACTAAACATGACATCCTTAGGATTCATGACAAAATTGTTTACCATTAAAAAGATTGGTTTTTTTTCTTAAGTATCTTTATATTTAGCTTGGAAACACATTGTTGGTAGATAATATGCCTTACAAATGTTGCCAAAATGTTATCTTTAATATCATTTTCTTTCATTCCTATGAGGAAGAAAAATATTAAAAAATTACTAACTTATCGACACTATTTTCTTGTATTTAAAAATCGTCTCATTACTTTGGATTTAGTCTCCCCATTTTTGTTGAGGACAATTCCTTTGGCTCCATTAGAAATATTGCCAAATATGATGTTGAGTACAAGACATTATTTGAAAAATGCATAAACAAGTGTAATTTCAATTTCTATAAAAATTTCTCCAAATCCATTATAACTAAAACTTTTCCTTCCTTTTTTTAATCTATTCTTAGATGTTGAATGAACTTATATGGTAATTTTTTTTGTGGATGTTATAACTTCTTTTGGTTCTTGTAGGTAAAAGGTGCACCATTTGTTAAAATAATCAAAGATGTGGAGTCATCAAATTCACAACCTTTCAATAAATCAAATTTCAACGAGATGCCTTCAACTTAAATATTGGAATCAACTTGCAAATGTTTTATTTTCCTTCACTAAAAATGAGTCCTCTCCATGTTATTTTCGACTTAATTACAATTCTTGTGGCAACTTGTTTCAAGGTGGTTCAAAATGCAAGCCTTTTGATTTGACTTTATTAAACTTCCATTCCATCTTGCACCCTTGTTCTCAAGATTAGATTGAATAATTTTTTTGAAAATTGTATAGTGCAAGTTTTCATGTACATATGGTCCACAACTTAGTGTCACAATAGAGTGTAGTCACAATCCAATGATCCAAAAAAGGTGTCGGACCGCAAAGAAAAACAATCAAAATTGGATAAATATTTATGTTTTTCCATTTAAAGCCATGGCAATCATAGCAAGTTGATGTTTTTTCATTCATATGAATGTCAAGGAATTCAAACCAAAAATCCATTTGATGAAATTTTAAGTTTTAATATAGGACCTTTAAAAATGAACACCTATGACGTTAAACAAGTGTCAATTTTGCAAAGGACTATTAAATGACTCATATAATAAAACACATTTGATGGGAAAAAAATTAAGAGGATAAAGACCTATTAACCACATTTGAAAAGCACCCATACCCTAAAATATGTAGAATTATAAAACTTTAAAAATTCAAAGAACTTTCCAAAACTGATCTAAAATTTTAAAACTCCAAAAGACTTTTACCACATATAAATAGGGTAAAATGTACATGATGTGTTAAGAAAATTTGTAATTTATATACAAGAAAACATAAAATGTAAAAATAAATAAAATTGTTGTGATTTGAAATTATTATCATTTTTAAAGACAAAACACTGAATTTACAAAGACTTAGGACACTTAAAAAAAATCATATTTACTCAAAAATGATAAAAATAAAATAAAATCATGTACTTGGACAACTATAAGAAATTATTATAACAAGTTGCAAAAAAAATTATTCCAAAATTCATTCATATGAAAAAAATTCTTTGGGGGAAAAAAACATGTAATGTTTTTATGAAATAATCATGTTGGTTCATTATAGCAAGTTTGCACCCAACATTAATAATTATTTTGGATCAAATTCGATGTGAAACACAAATTACCATTTATCTTTTCAAAGTACTTGGCCAAAAATGTTGCATTCAAATTATTAATTTTTTGTTAACTAATCCTATTAAACATGTTTTCCATAAAATCCTTGACATTTTTTTTCTAAATATCATGACACTCACCCCAATAATGCATTTTACAAAGTTTCTTCAATGGGCCATTTAATGCCATTGTTTTGGAGTATTTTGATGGTTCTTATGGGGACAATTATTTGCTTGGGACTATTCTCCCTTACTTGGAATCCCTTCATTTTTCTAAATATGGTGTTTTCACAATTTTTGTATGGGGCAATCCTTTTAGAAGTATTAGAAGTATTAATTGAGAGGCGTATGGATAATATAAAATGTCATTTGTGAAAATGCATTAGTGGGTGTGATGATTATAAAAATGAAAAAAATGTTCTTGCTACATTTTTTTCATTTCTTTAGAATTCACCTTTCAAATCTCTAGCATTAAATAATGTCATTTGTGAAAATCATTAAACTTAATGAATGAAAAATTATAATTGTAAATGTTGGGTTTAGCATATGTCTTCAAAGCTTGCATTTTCAACATTTTCATGACTTGGTGATCACTAAGTTGAACTTCATATTTACTCCTTGCTTGTTTCCATTATGTTCATATTTTTAACTTTCGCAACTACAACCATTTGGTGGGTTTTTTAGTGGTTTTTTGTTCATACTTTTAACCCTATAAAATCAAGACCACCATATGCCCACCATGTAATAATTGGTATGTTTTGAATCTAGTTCATTAACTCCATTTTACTATTATTCAATCGATGCTCAAAGCAAACATTCCAAATTATACTTTGATGTTTTACATTTGATTCCAATTTTTAAAAATTTCGGTTGGAATAACATTTCTTGATTTTTGTAAGTTGTTTATTTATGTCTGTCTCCACCCACCAAATGTTTACATAAGCGTTTTTGTTCATGTTCTATTGCCTGCAAAAAATTGCTAATTATTTGTGTGAATGGTGTTACGTGTTACTTTTCACAATGTGTTGTTTTAAAAGGGAATTATCATGTTATAAGTAACAATATTGACATTAACAAAGTGAAAGTAAAAGCTAGAGTGCAACATTTCTACTTCAAATATTCAAAAGAAGTTATATTGCAATTTGGTCTTGTATGTTAAAAGATGCGATGCAAGGTTTTCTTTTGTTGATACCACAAATATTTACCAATCAATTTGTTTTTATCTGGGGACGTGAACAATGTGCAAGGACTTTTGGTCAACTCATTATATGAACACATTATTATGTTAAGGGTTTGAAACATGTATATTTTTGCATGTTGAAAACTACCCTATGGGACAATAAACTAAACATTATTCATTAATGATGAACCAAGCAAGGCCCTTTGAAATTCCAAGTGTAACAATATCTTCATTGAGTCTTTTAAAGGTTGTCAAAGAATAAAATGGTTGGAAATTACATCTTGTTTGTGATCAACATTGATTGAATTGCCATTGAGGAAAACAACTAACATCTATTATGAAGTCATTTAAAAATATTTGAAGTCTTATTTGACTTCTTATTCATAAAATATTCTTGATTCATACAATATATGAATAGTGATAATGGGTACATTGGCATTACTCAATTTCCTTTATGTATGAACTTTCTACCTTATTACATAAGAAAAGTTGATTTCATCTATTTTCATGGTTCATCCTTGAATTATGTTTATTTATCACCTTCAATTACTGAGTTTTGTTTGCAAAGCACTTGACAATATTTATACCTTTGAAAGTAGAAAACATTCATAATGTTTTTTAGTCGGATTTCTATTTTGAAAATGTGTTGATGTAATTACTCATCTAATTGTTGGAGAATCATGAATATTATAATTGTACTAGTAATGATAGACTAGCAATTGATGAATTTGTTAAGCTTTGCAAACTTACAATCCTAGTTTTTAGTTGAAATGACATAATGTAATGCATTGCGTATATAATAATTTTTATTTTAAATGATGGATTCTTGATGATTGCTTTATTATTTTGAGAACATTTTGAATCCTCATTTTTTTATATTCATTGCTTGCTGATCACCAAGTATTAATTCAATTTTTTTTTTACATGTTTTTAAAATTATGCAATCTACACAATATTCAAATTAACCTTGTTTGATGTGATTTTTATGGTCACTATCAATAATGGTTTGCATTTAGCCTATTGACCACTAGATTCAATTTGCAATTTCAAAACTTGTTTGAACTATCCAAATTGCTTTAAATTATTTTTGAACTTTTCTAAAGTTTGGAATAATTTAAATCAAAATTCCTTAAAATCTTTCAATATATTCCTTTAAAAAATGATGTCCAGATTATTGTGTAAGAATTTCTTTTAAAGGAAGAGTAAGATTAAAAAAAGGGGGCGGGTGGGGGGAAATCGAAATTTATACTATAAAAATAAAGTAAAAAAGTGTTTTTAAAAACGGGCATCAGCCAGAGCAAGAGCGGGCAGGTACTGGGCCCGGGCAGCAGGCGGCGGGCAGGCTGGCGTACTCGGCAGCGGAAGAAACGTCATCTTGGAAAAAGATGCCGGCGTTCGCCAGCCCACGGATCCACGGTGATAGGTCAGATCACTCGCACGGTCATAGGTGCATTTTCCACGTGGCTTCCGAGGATTCGGTAGAGGGAGATAAAACTGCCCAGGTGTGGATGGAGAGCGATAAGGGGTTTTGGTTTGCAAGGAAGCAAGTCTCTTTGAAGTCTGCGTCTCACAGGTCCAACAACGCAGGATTGCTGCGCAGATTTGCTGCAGCGAATCTCGCTCGCGATCGATCATCAAATGGAGCTTCTCTCACCGCCCGGATTATCTATCTGCCCTTGCACTTCGTCTCAATCAGCGCAAGTTTTGAACGGGAATTCGCAGTTTCGGATTTTAGGAGCACCGGCAGCAATGGCCGTCCCCATGTCCAGTGCCATGAATGTGTCTGGCTTCTCAGGGCGCTCTGTCGTTGAGCATCGCCGTCACCACAAGATTGGTGGTGAGAAGAACCGTATGAAGAAGAAGAAGAAAATGGAGTGTTGGTCGAATGCTGGGTGCAGTTGGTGTAGGGTTGTTAGGGTGCGAGGGTTTAGGACTGAAGAGGAGAAAGCGCAGGAATCTTCTGATATCTCACTCAGGTCTATGTTCACGGAGATGAAGGGGAAGTACGGTGCCTTTGGTGGTGGTGCTACTTTGGAGAAATCCAAGCTTGATTTGTCTCAGTCAACTTCTAGGGTTTCACCCCAGGTATCCATCCCCCCCTTGCTCCCCTTTTTCCCATTCTGTCTTTCTGGTTGCGGTGAAATCCTAGAAAGTGCATTTTGTTCTCCGGCCACAAAGTTGCATGTGAGCACATTGTTAAAAGTTGCAGCCAATATGTGTGCCAATGCCTTGTTCAAGGCATTAATGCTCGAATTCATCGTTTCTTTTTTGCACTTTGCTTTCTGAGTCACTTGCCTTCCCTCTGATGAGTTCACAAGACTTGAAAGCATCAAGGTCTTGTTGTAGCTTCTTTTTCTTCTTTTTTTTCTCTATTTCAGGGCTTTCAGATTTTATATCTGATAACAAATGCTCGCTACTGAAGAAACCTCGTGTTCAAGATGGCAATTGACCGTCTAGGAGGGTTTTGCAACTTGCTATTAGAAACTTTTGTTTACAGTGAGTGTTAACTGTTCTTCAGTTTTTCAGGGTCATTTGCATGCTCCATCATCTTTTAAATTCTAGCTTGGTTTTGGCAGTTGGAAGCTGGGGGTGGTGGAGGAAACATTGGTAACAAGAACTTCAATGGAGGTGGAGATGGTGGAGATGATGATGGAGATGATGATGATTATTTTGGTGAAGATGGTGATGATGATGGTGGAGACGATGGTGGGTTTTTTGGACGCAGATTGGCTCTCCCTGAGGTAATTTACATTCTCAATTTATTCAGAGCATCAAGATTAAGCAGCTTGCACATTAGTAAACTTCTGTCTCAACTTGAAACATTGACTAGTCACCTGTAACTCTGAACGGAGCCCACAGTAGATCACAAAGGCAGTTGTATCTATGCTCTCAATGAATATCATGAACTCATTTTTTTGTTGTGCATTTGCAGGTATTTGACCGAAAAATCGTAGCAGCTGTTTTGCAAGAGTGGTTCAAAACGATGAATGATTTGCCTGCAGGCATACGTCAAGCTGTTGAATTGGTGAGTTTTGCCTGAGGACAGCAGTGGGCTTGAGTAGCACAGCCCTTGAGGGCAGACACATCCTGTAATTTGGGGAAATTAGGTTTAAGGTTCATCCCTATATGACCTAATATGGAGGCATGGATGTTGCCCTTGATTTCAGTGGAATGTCAAATTTGTTTACCCATCATACTAGAATATGTCAAACTGGAAGTAAATATTTTTGTTCTTGTAAACTTGCCTTGTTGATGATGTTTATGGCCTTCCTTGCTTGGTGAAACAGGGACTTATAAGCTCAGGGCAGATGGTGAGATTTTTGTCAGTCAATGCAAGACCGACAGTCTCAAGGGCCATATCACGAATAGTTCCTCCATCTGTCTCTAGGGCTTTCATTGGCCGGTAAGTTTGGCTTCAAATGGCAGTGAGTATGGATGGTTATTAGCCTCTCTGCATATCTGTTGCTATAATATTTTAAATTATTTTGACAAGGTTGCATTGTCCAGGCTTCTTGCAGATCCAGCATTTCTCTACAAGCTAACACTGGAGCAAGGTTTTACAATTGGCTATGGTATATGGTGGGAGTGTCAACACCGTGGGGATAGGTAAGCAGAAGATTCCTTATGTGCTCTGTCATCTGGACAAGACATCTCTTTGATGATTTCTCATGTTATCAAAGGACTCATTTTCCTTTGGGATTGGGCAGGATAAGACAAGAGTGGGATGTGGCAGCAGCAAACGTGCTGACATTAGCAGTCTGCAATGCGGCCATTTGCTGGTCTTTAGCCCCTAGCCGGTCTTATGGGTCTACTTTCAAGTATGAGTTCCAGAATACCATTCAAAAACTTCCCAATAATGTCTTCGACAAAAGCTACCCTCTCCGGGAATTTGATCTGCAAAAGAGGATCTACAGCTTCTTCTATAAAGCTGCAGAGCTCAGCCTTGTTGGTATGGTCACTGGTGCAGCAGGTGCAGGCCTTGCTAGAGTCATGCCTTCATCCAGAAATCAACTGCAGTAAGTTTTTTGTTCCATCCACCAATTACAGCCTTTCTATCAATCCAAAGACAACTGCTCTTTAGTGGTTTGTTTATCATGAGTTCCAAAGAAATGAGCTTTAGGGTGAAGACCTCAATGCTTGAGCATATTGTGAGCATCTGCCACTACCATAGCTATTGCTATGGTCACAGAGCATGTTTTCCTGTTTCTGACAGATTGCATAAGGGATTTTCATATAGTAATTGTTTAAGTAGTGCCTGTGTGATTCCTCTTAGCAAGCCATTGTTTGGAAAGTTAACTGTTCTATGGTTTTGTTTGAGTGTGCAGAACATCAGTGCCAATACCTTCAGTGAGTACCAGTGCATTAAGTCATGGAGCCTTTCTTGGAATATCTGGTAACCTGCGGTATCAGCTACTTAATGGAGCAGAGAGGGTCATGCAACAACACTTCAATCATTTGGGTGTTGTCTTATTTTTCTCCACAGCACTCAGGTTTGTGATCACCTTAGTTAATGATATCACCATTATGTTCGTTAGTTGTACGGTTCCTCTAGGGAACTTGTTAACTTGATTGTGATGTGTGTATCTAACCATCTAATAACAGGACCTATGCATTAATCCTCACTGAGAAATTATATATATGCTTAGGTGCTTGTTTGATTTGGTAAGTTTAATAGTGTGTCCAGTTGATAATGAGATTTTTCCCTGGATTGTGTTTGTGCATTCTTTGTCTTTGGTGTCAATTTTTCCAGTAATGTTTCCAGTATTTTTCAGAAATTTGCATGGTTCAGAAAACAGGCTGAAAAGTACTTAGACACTTTGTGTGGTGTGGAAATAGCATGAGCTAAACATTAATTTCTGCTTGGGTATCTGCTTTGCTGGCCACTAGGGGTTTAGAAAAGTGGTTTGACACAGTTTTATTTGCAGGGTGCTGAACATCCAAATTGGGGATGTGACCCGCCTCACTTGGCTTGGACTTGGAGAGCTTGCTACAGTTACACCTGATGGATTGCAAAAAGCTTATCATCGACCAACTTTATCACCTGATTCAATCCCTGGGTGGTTTATCCCCACAAGGGGACTGATTTCAGGCTTTTTTGATGGCAATAAGAATCAAGGCAAAGAAGGCAGGCAACATCAAACACCGAAAATGTTGGGCAAGAGAAAAGTCAAGCGAAAAGTTACAGCAGGGCGCTGATTATCACTTTTTGACCACAGGCAGCAATAATTTAAAGTTAGCTACAGCATATCCCCTGGTCAGGAAGTTGATAATGCCTTCAGCTAGATTCTAAACTTGTTCAGAACTCATGAAGGTGTAACTCTGGTCAATTGGATTGCCATTGAAAAGAAATACGTCAGTCAGTACAGTCAAGAGCTCTTTGCTTCACAGAAAATTCACAGATTTTTTTTCTGGAATTCCATAATTGGGAAATACTTCTGATGTATTGGAGCACTCCATATACAGCAATGTGCAAGGCCCACCCTTGGAAGCAGGTTATTTGCCACCTCAAGCCCAAGTACATTGTTGAAATCACTAACATTTGTGCCTTCATGCATTACCATGGCCAGTCACACTGTGTGACATTATGCCATTTGTCATTTTTGAGGTCCTGTGGAAGATTCCAAGGGCACTGCTGTACTGGGAGATTTCTGAATTTGAACTACTTAGTGATTTAGTCTGCAGGTACTAGAACTGCAGAAGATTTCAAATTGTTGAATTCTGGGGAGACAAGGTATTGATGTTGTACAATGAAAGCACACATGGCTGTTAAAAGGGCACAGCAAAGAACCTAATTGAACAGAGACTGTTCTTGCCACAGGAATATTATGGGCATAACCACTGGCCCAGTTGGACAGAGCAAGA
>Ga0209208_10005542_pt1 | contig 17577 bp, 12 predicted proteins | sample S1TSphfallax_3_FD_187694 | JGI IMG/M metagenome (GOLD analysis project Ga0209208, IMG submission 187694) | Host-associated microbial communities from peat moss isolated from Minnesota, USA - S1T2_Fd - Sphagnum fallax MG (SPAdes) (version 2) | ecosystem: Host-associated > Plants > Peat moss >... | reverse complement strand
GGCGGGTCGTGTTCGCCCCGTTGGTTTTCCTTAGGAGGTTGTGGGTCGGGATGGCGAATTCTACCTCATTGTTCATGCTAAGAATGTGCTCTAAAACCTTCCAGTGTAAATGCTACTTGTTCTAAACGCTTAGCGCGCTTGATCCCATGTCAATGTAGGCAAGGATGGTGCACTCCATCCCTCCTCTACTCAGCTCTTCTTGCCAGGTCCATTCCAGTTGGGGCCGTTCAGTGATGCTGAGTTTGAACCTTAGAATCTTCTCCTCAAGTTCTAGCTCTATGCGTTGGATGAGGTCCGCCCAGGCCGAGCTTGGGGACCATTCTTCTTTCGTAGCTTCTGCTGGCCCTGTGATCCTGATGCTCAACGGTAGGCTCGGGAGAGCTTGGTTTTTGGAGTGCACCAACGTCTCTTTCTGGGAATTCTTTTCCCTGACTAGGATTGGCCAGATCCTGGTTCTAAAGGGCTCTTTGTTTAGCGGGGCTAGAATGCCAAGAGAGGTGAAAAAAGAGGGGTGCACCTCTGAGTGCATTAGGCCTCTCTTTCCACCCGGCATGGCTTCCCGTTTCGGGGTGTGGAAGGGGAGCTAAGTTGTGTCTTGTCTAGGCGAGGCCAGTTTAGGAGTGTGTTTCCTTTTCCCTTGGAAGGACCAGCCTTCCGTTGCTTCCACTTGGGGCCTTCCGTGTCGCTCGGCCTCTCAGATTCCTTCCCTTGGGCTAGCGAATGGATTGGTGTTCGCCTTCGATGCTTGTGTTTGTGCTCCTGTAAGCCTAGGTATTCCGAAGTGGAACTTGGCGTTTGGTGTGAGGCCTTCTACTGTGAGTTGCTCCACTTCCGGTTAGGTCTCGCTCTTGAAGCTAGCTGGGGGCTCTGATGCTTCTGACATTTCCTGGTCCCTTAGGTCATTGCTCATCGGTCTCCTATGGCTAGAGACTTGTTCTATGCATTCCATATGTGGGTTTGCGTATCGGCCTGGTTGTGAGAGGGTCCGGGAGGGACCTGTGATTACCGGCGAGTCAACCCACAAACTATCGCTCCTCTTAACATGGGGGTTCGATGGAACTTTTGAGTGCGGCTTCAATTTCCTGCGCGGGCCGCGTCTTGGGCTTTGTCCCGCGGGTCCAGAGCCCCCCCCCGTGCTCGCATTCGAGGGAGGGTTATGTTGTGTTGGTCCATCTCAGGGTCTGGTTTGGCTCGAGTTGCATGCTCTAGTGTGGTGCCCGAATTTGCGACACTTCCTGCCCTGGTTTGGAAGGCCAGAGTAGAGAATCTTTTGTCGTATTGTATTTGTGGTTGTTGCTCCTTCCGCCATGGATGGGATTCTGATGAATCCCACGAGCTTGAAGATGACCTGGACCTCTATCGTTACCATGGGGCCTGTCGGCCTCTTGATGTATGAATCGACGACTTCGATGTCCAGGACCTCACCAAGCTTGCTCGCCATGATGGTAAGGGCTTTTTCATTCCAGAACTGCTCATGTAAGTCTGGGAATTTTACCTTTATCGTATGCGTCAAAAGTGCTTCCACTCCTTACGCGTTTGCATCAAAGTCTGGCGAGAATCTTGAGAAGGAGAGGCCGAGCCCGCTCCATTCTACTGTTGTTAGTTTCCTTGTTGAAATGGCTCCTTCCTCATTCTCGAAGAGGATCAGGAAGTAGCCCCGTGTCAGAAGTGTGGTTGAGGTGTAGAACACCGACAAGTGGAGCTTCAAACATTCGTGCAAAGCTTTGAATGTTGCTCTCCCCCCCAAGGTGCGTCCGATTATAGTTCTGCGAGCTTTTTTGGCAACATTGCCTTGCATTTCGATCACCATATCTTGTGGGAACTCCGCTTCTAGTTCCAGACTATAATCTACCGGTGATGGGCCTTGGGGGTCCACTCCCATGGGGGCGGTCGTTCCTGGTCCGTTGCTTGGACGCGTGATCAGAGCTGGGTTGGGGGGAGTAGTTGAGAAGGTGTTCAATCTCCTTCTTGACTCGGTTTTCTTGCTTGGATCTTCTTTTCTGGCGGTTAAGAGGCCCTCGCACTTCCCGCCTTTCGGCGGCAACGCCCAAGTTCACCGAGCTCGGTCCTTGGCCCACCACTACAAAGAACAGTTCCGAAATGCGGGGAAGGGGGAGAGAGTTCTTTGGAGGTACCTAAGGTTGAGAGGAGCTTCCAGATGCCCCGGCTGCGATCTTTGCGAATTGTGTTGAGACCTCCCGATGTTTGATCGGCGGAGATGGCCGTTGGAGGGGCCCTTCACACGATTTTCCATCACTCCATGCAGTGGTCGCTTGTGCGTCCTTGCTTGGAGATTGGCATCTCTCCGATTCGCTGAGTGCAGTCGAATCCGCCGGCATTTGTCCTACGTTCTTTCCTTTTTCACTAAGCAAGCTTTCCAGGAGGAGTGTGCTCGGCACGACTAGAGCTTTGCAGGAGCCTTGCATTGGCGGATCGGAGGATCCGTCGGTGGTCGACGAGGCCTCCTTGCTTGTCGGTGGGAAAGTTTTGGCACCGTCGTCGCCTCCAGAGCTCGATTTGATACTTTTGAATTTTCCAAGCCCTAAACGTGCGCCGCGCCCCACTTTCCGTATCTTGTAAGCAATCAAAGAGGACTCGCTCAGCTTGGAGATCTACTGATCCTCTGAATCAGAGTAGATTTCCATCTTCACCATCAAGAAGCGCTCAAGAAAAAGCTAAAGAGTGTTGAATTTGGGCTAGAAAATCGTGAGCTTCTTTGATACGCATCCAGACAGAGGAGAGCTCATCACGTGCGCGGAGCGTGCGGAAAGTTGCAGAGAATATTATATGGGGGAAGGTGGTGGTTTCCCCCGAGTCCGGGCCGTGGTGAGTCAAGTGAGTCCAAGGTCACCCGTGGCTTGCCCCAACACCAAAAGGGTGTAGAATGAGTTCTACCCAACTTGTGGTTGGTTTTGGATGCAGGACCGAGTAAATAAGTAGTTTGTCCCTCTTCCTAATCTATCCCGGAGCCTCAACACACCCCTCTACCCCTTTTAGTGCTGAGTGCTAGGAGCGGACCCTCAAGTCCCCAAACTTCTGCATTCTTGAAGCTAGGCCACCTTGGGCCTAGTTTGGGACTTGAGGTTGCGTCATTTTTGCCCCCCCGCAAAAAAAAAGATTGTTGGTAGCATGGAAAAAACCCCCAAATTCCTTCTAAACATTAAAAATATCCCAAGCTTAGACTAAATTATCGTATTTGGAATCCAAATTTAACATTTTAAGGGGTTTAATTATGCCACTAAGAGGTCTCATTCAAGAAGGTGAAGATAATAATGTGAATTTCCATTATTTCCATATTAGTCTCCCACATTGTCTATAACATAAAACATGGGGAATTTCATGTGTGAAACATCTATTTGTTCACTATCCTTTTGTGAACTTAAGTTGTACAATGGGGTTCCTATTCATGTGCAATTGAAATCCAATGATATTTGAAGACTATTGGAGGCACAACATCCACATATGGGAACAATTGTGATACCCACATGTACATAATGAACAACTGATTATGGCTTGACCAATTTTACGACTATTCCACACTTGTTCTTATAATGCTCATTCAGGAACTTCATGCATTAACAACAAATGTTGTGATAGAGGTACGTTACATCATGCTCAAAACTAGCTAACACTAGCTCATCAATGATGTTGTATTTAACATTACTCTCCAACATTATAATGTTTCAAACATTGTATCGTCTATTTTTTGTTATTAGGTGAACCTTTTCAGCATTGTCCAAATATATGCATAAACTATGCAAATCTATCTAATACATATAAATATCTATCTTCTAGTGTACCTGAGTTATGAATGTTGTTGTTCAATCATGGTGGCCACAGAAAATGGTACCTTCTTTGCTTGTGCTTTGTGTTTTCATGTAAATTTTTTTCAAGCACTCTACAATATATTCGAGAGGATAATGGTGTGGTGCCTTTACCTTGTGCACTAGAAACAATTGACAGAAATGTTTAAGACACCAAATTACCAATGGGTTGGTGAGCTTGATCACAACTCAACCATATTTCAAGGAGGTAGAGTGATCAAATTGATTTCATCACCTAATAATCCTTAAACAAATATCCAAGAGGTATAAAATAATCCTAACATTGTTGCACAGCATCATCATGCCTACTCTTGGCCCCTCTTTACTCCCATCACAAAGGATGTGGATAGTGATGTTATGATTTTCTCCTTGTCAAAGATCATTGGCCATACATGAACTTGCATTGGGTAATATTTGCTCAACTTTCCTTTGTTCTACATTTTTTTGCATTCAAAAGTTAAAGAAATCGGCAATTAAATTTTTATTATATCTGATCCCATCCCCTCATTACATATTTCACAATGTTGGTATTTGTGTAGTTGGATATAGAGGTAGCATTTGATTTCCAAGACATGGGTCAAGCACCCAGTTTGACTCAACTTCTGGCAAAATTGGGGTAATTAGTTTGCAAGAAAACTGGAGTTTTGGGTTGTTTGGATTCCTAGTATTGGTGACTGACAATCTTGTGGTACAAAGGGTTGAAAAGTAATTTCCAGGGTGTCACAATTGTTGTGGGGATAAATAATCCACATGTAATATCCACTAGAAGGTGTAAACATCGCTAGGAACATGTGGCCAAATATGTTGATGCCTTCCGTTCATATTAACAGGGATGTGCATGTGTAGGTCTAGCAAGATTCTGAAGGCCAATGTCCATTACAAATACAAGTGATAAGTTCACATTGCAACAACTTAAAATGGAGGTGCCATTGATAGGTATAGCTAGTTGTTATGGCTAATGTGTGCCATGTTGCACCAATTGACCAACAAGCTTGTCCATGAACTTTAGTTTAGTAGTATTAGGCCTATAAATTTATGAATATCATGCATTATGTGCTTTGTAGTTTTTTTTATTTGTGTAATTAGGAAAATTTGTTTGAATCCTTGTCCATGACTAAATTACTAGATGCATTCAATGAAACATGAAGGTGAACAAGTTGAATGTAATGGTGACCTTAAATTGGATAGAATCTCCTAAACTTAAATTGGGCACAAGGTGATTTTAATATGTTGTGTAAAACAACCAAAAGCTAATTTAAGAACCTTACATTAATTTACCATGAGGTCAATTAGCCCCTTAAATTTCACCAACCAAAAGGGTGAAAAGACCCTCCAAAATCAATGAACCATGTGGTGAAAAAGCTAACAAAAATCACTAATGACACAACTTCATTTAATTGCTAGGCATAATATTTCACTAAAGTTAGATTTTATTTAGTTGTCCCTTGTTTTACTAGCCAACAATAAAATAGGTCAACTGTCCATAACCACTAGTCCTATTCATTAGAAGATTGACATGTTTAACCATAGTGATTTTGTCCAATTTCACCCAAAATTCCAGTGAAACACATGGTGAATAGGGACACATTTCTTAATAGTGTAGTAATCAAGAATTTCTTTGGGTTTGCATGTTGATTTATGATAATTTCCTTAACAACCTATTGACCAAAAGAAAATTTGAATTAATGATTTATGTAAAATGTTAAAAGTAGTCACAAGGGGCCTTAGAAGGCAATTATAATTAAAACACCATAACAACTTATTTGTGAGGCAATTTAGTCATAAGAACAACCACATTTTCAAGCTGAGGAGTACAATCGATTGAAGTTCCCATCAATGAGCCTCAATAACTTCTTATGACAAAAATACCTTTCCATCAGATACGTACAAAGTAGGAGGAAAGAAAGGAACCACAAGTACTTTCAACTAATCAAGTTTTGGCACCCCAACAATCATCCCAACAACGAAGGTCAAATGCACAATCAGGTGGACAAAGCATTGAACTTGTTTGACATGTTGATGAAATAATTTCTACGGGACAGAGATGGCAATCTACAACCCCCGGTTACTACATTCCCAAAGTAATTGATGAGAGAAAAACTTACAACTTCTTTAGAGTCTATAGTACTAAACACACTAACGACACATGTTGGTGTACCTAAACAACAAACCTAGATACAATTGAATTTGGTTACCAACCCAATACCGGTTAGTCAACAGTTAAGTTGGTCATAACTTGTTATACCACTGATAACAATGTAAACTACAATTATACTATACCCGATGTGGTATAATATAGTTTCATATTTTGTATTTATGGATTTTAACATGTATTCAATGTATTATTTGGGAATCAAAGGACATGATGATGCACCCTCAAACTCTTTGAAAGACTCAAATGTGAGTTTGAAAATGAAGACAATAAAAGAAAGAGTTGGGGTACACTCCCTAGCTCATAACACTTAAGGGGTAAGAAGGGCGTGTTGGAGCTCAGGGATGGGGATTAGGACGAATGACAAGCGGGTCAATTATTCATATGGACCTACACAAACCAAACAACAAATTGGTTAGTGCATAGTTATAACACTTTTGGTGCATGGACGAACCACAAGCATAAAGGGACTCACAAGACTCACCATGACCCAAACTTGCGGGAAGCCCACCACCTTCTCCTTTATAGTATTCTTTATGACTGGCCATGGGGTCTACATTCAAATGTCATTTTTCTTGGGACTCCTAAGTTGTTAGTCCCGAAATTCTTGAAATTGGGATTCTCGCCATTTTAGAGGCCCATAATTTCTTGTGTAAACTTCCAATTGAGGTGAGTTTTAAAACAAAGTTATAGCCTTCACTAATAGCTTTGCAAGATATGTAGCACACCACTTGTGCACATAAAAATTAAGGCAATTCTTGACTTTTAATGGTCAATAGTCAAATTGACACTTTGATTCTCGGCCTTTGTTATGACCACAATTCGTGTTATAAGTATTCAAATGGATCATGCGAGCTCATTTTATACATTTACGTCTCAAGGGCTTTCCAATGGTATAATGAAATTTTCAATCCAATGAATTTTGACCCCTAAACTTATTTTTTGAAAATTCAAAACTCCATAAGGATTCCAATTTCCAAAGTGGGAATCCACTTGGGAATGAGGGGGTTCATTCCCTCACACTCTTTTGCACTCTAGGAGTGTAAATGTGACTCCAAGGTTGCATTCTCAACCCACACCTTTCCATGCCCCGTGCCTAAGTTGCGAGCCCAAGACTAGGGTTGTGACACCTGATCCATTGATTTTTGGGAAAAAGAAGGGAGATGTAACTAATGTTATTCAACCAGAATTAATGCCACCTATTGAGTAATTGGTGCAAAACCAATATCTTGCTAGAATTCCAAGTTTTAGATTAAAATAACCGATTTTTATCATGAGAAATGTACATCTTCAACAAACAACGGTAGCAACGCTAGCTATTAATGTACATGTTACCACTAGACTATTTGTCTATGGTAATGATGTTTCATTCCAGGAACCCATAAAACCAAATTCATATCCACATCCGAGTGGAGAATCACCTAGAGGTCTGCCTAATGGAGGATCGCCAAGAGGAAGATCACTTGATTGAAACTCACTTGGAGGACCGCCACTTAATCCACCTATTGGATTTTATGGATGGCAAGCACCCGATCCAAGGATATTTTTGTCACCATGGTATCAATCAGTTCCAACTCAATCCGAACCAACCAATAAATTGCCATATCGAAAGCTGTAATATCCCACATATGTGAAGGATACTAATCATGATGTTCACATTAAAGTTTTCAAGAAAGTAATTTGAGCCAATGGTGAGACTATGGAGGTGGATATCATCAACATGTTTGGTTTTCTTTTATGAGACAACATCTCAAAATGGGGTGAGAACTTTATACAAGATCATCCTAACTTCACATTTCATGAGCTTGAGCAAACATTTTGCAAGCACTTTTGGATTATGAAGAATGACAAAAAAAATTATATGTAAAAATCTCTAGCAAGAAATTAGCGAATGGGTAAAAGTTTGCTTAAACTAGCTAATTGTTTATATGTGAAAGCTACTGATGTTTTCATTACTATTATTTTTAGAACATGTTTACAACCCTACCTTAGATTGGCAATAATAGGTATGACGAAAGATACCCTGACCAAACATAAGAAAGTTGTAGTGATTTGTGAGGAAAATGGAAAGGTTATAACAAATTATAATGCTTTGATAATTCAACCAGAGTTTAAACCAGTTACATAGCCCATAGTCATTTACACAATTGTTAAGCACCAGTTAACATGTTCAAACCATGGAAAAACAGATCATGCAAAAGAAACGTGTCATAACAAGAAAAAAAAATAATCGACAATATTTATTGTATCCACTAAAGTTACCAAACCGGTGGTTGAAATGATTACACAACTTATCAAGCCAATTAGAATGCCATTAAGATATCCTTATATTATTTGTTCTAGCTTTGAACATCATGCACTTGATTATCCTAAAAAGGCAGAAAGATACATTCACAATATAATGTACTAAGGATTGTGTTGACTATCTTTAATTTTTGCAATTTTCAACTTTGAAAAATCATTATAAAAGTTTGAAACATCAAGATGTAATTAGGTTTGTTGCACCATGTTTTATTATTAATGAAATTTCATCCCAAAGAATTTTGTGTGATTCCCAATTGTTTTAGTGGTCATAAAGTAGTGGAAAGTATAGTTGAATATTGTTTTTCATTTCACTCATCTTTAATCATATGCTAAACTTAACCATTCATGCTCCAAATTTATAGAAAACCATATATGGATGAACCAAAGGGCCCAATATGAATTTTTTTTAAAAACATGCCCTAAATTGCCTTTAGTTGGGTGTGCTTTGTTTGCATTTAAACATGTTTATCACCTTCAAAAACATAAAATTATAAAAACTTCTTGAAAGATAAAATGTTTTTTATTGTTTAAGGGAAGGCAATTTTGCATTTTCATGAAAAATGATACGTCAAATTTAAGGTCATTGGTAAATTTGGGTTTATATATATAACACTACACTAGGAAATGTGAACATGTTTTTTGTTATTCAAACCTTCATCAAATGCTTTCAAATTTATTATCAGCTTTAATATATTTCATAAGAAGGGCCACATATGTTTATATTTTTAAATGCACATGTATTGAATCATTCTAATGGATGTTGTTGATTTTGATTATGAACATTTTTAAAAGTCAAAAAAGTTAAAATTTGTCATCATGGTTTTTAAAAAAAATACATTTGATTATAATTTAGGTCTTCATGCAAAATATATATTTTTTATATTATAATGAGTCATGTTTGGTCTCAATATTAATATCCAATCCTAGATATTACATTTAAAATACAATTTAGATATTTAATATACCAATACATGTAGGACACATGTAAAATGCAGTCTTTGGACTTCGACCTTAGTCATGTGGTTCCTTTACTATGTTTTTACCCATAAATTTAGAACATGTTTCAAACTAAGCCAACCATTATTACCATTGTAATAGAAAAAACCTTAAACTTGATAATACAATATTAGTCAATGTAGTTGCTATTATCATGACATGTAACTAAGTACTAGAACAATAAGTGTTTAAAAAACATGAACCAGTGAAAGCAAAAACAACAACTGATTAACAATCAAAGGAATAATTATGTGATTCTTTTGTTCATAATATTAGAGAGTTACAAGGAAGTGATTTAACGTCACAAATATTCATCAATTTAAATGGATCACTTCATTTGAATTGGTTTGAAGTTTGAGGTTTGAAATTTACTAGAACTAGTAAATCAACCAACTACAAGTAAGCAACTTGTTTAGTTGATTTCACAAACAATAACACCAAAGAAGACTTTGGAAGAGATTTTGACAGACATTAGTGCTCAAGTTCTGGAAACTAAGTATGTTTTCAATTTGGGACAACTTTTGAAAATTGTGCTAGACATCAAACGGTACATTTTTTTAACTAATCAAGTTTGTTCAACTGGTCCAACCTAAACTTGCTTCTGCAACAATGGCTATTGATCATCAAAAAATATATCTTAACGTGTTATAATGAAGGCAAATGCAACCACTTCCTTATTCAATGTCACACTAAACAATGAAAAACATAATGAAATAAAAATATAGACAAATCCAATAGAAGCAACATTGGCAATAATGGAAGAATGTCTACAACAAGCAAATATAGTCACAACATTAATTATAACTACAAGTTATACACCTATTAGTAGGACAAGAGGACTAAAATAGTTAGCTAGGAAACATAAAACATTCATATATAGGTAAAAGTTTCATGGCTTTGTATCATACCTACAAGGCAATTGCACTTTGGCCATTGTTGGTTTATGTCATATACTATCTTAAATATAGTTGCCCATTAGTGTAATTGGTCCTATAAACTATCCCAAGAGACAAAAGCATTAGCAGGACCCATAGTTATCTAAAAATAAGAAATTTGTCGCACCATGAATGAAAATCATGATGTTAACAGCTCACACAATTTCATGTACATAAAAGTTTGTGTCTCCTACTTGCTTGTTTTCATTGTTAATACTTGGTATTAGTGCTAGTTTCTGAAGCAAAACTCTTGAAAAAAGAACACCCATGTTAACAACAAATATGTCTCAATTAATTTCACTAGCTTTCACAAGTTGGAAAACAAAAAATCAACCTCAATAGAAAAAGTTACAATTGAGGGAATTATTGCCGGTTGTAGCAATGCTTATGTAGTAGTATCGAGAAATTATAAACAAAAACTTTTTTCCACTTTACAATAGTATTTTCCCATTCATCTAATCTAGGCCAATTCTAATGCCACAAGATGAAAAATTTAAATGTAAAAATTACTATAATAAAAAATGAAAGAACTTAAATCAAGCCACCATCAATTTGTAGTTCCAAAAAAGGATCTATGTAAAGGGATGCCTCTACGATGCATTTTCAAAAACTAAAAACTAACTAAACATCACATACCATTTGCATGTAGGGAAAATAGAGTGGTCATCCTTGATTTGCTAACTCTTAAGCACAAACTGCCATAATGGGTGGGACAACTCTTGAATTATAGAAGTTCCTTCACTTGTAAAAGTCTAGGCCTTTCCTCATTAGCCAAACAACAATGTTATTTGTCAATGCAATAGCCACTATCAGACATTTCTCCTTTATAACTAATCTCCAAAACATCTCCAAACATATGAAATATTTCACGCTACACCCACCCACAATCCCACATAATAGATTTTAAACTTTAAAAACACTAGGTGCAATACATATATATCATATGAAATATTTCACGCTACACCCACCCACAATCCCACATAATAGATTTTAAACTTTAAAAACACTAGGTGCAATACATATATATGTGTCTGTGTGTAAAAGTATTATAAAACTTTAATAGACTAAAATTGACACATGAATCAAAGGTCAGACTATCCAACTTGGCTAAAAGAATTTGATCATGTTTACATTGCTTATGTTCATCAATTATACCCATGATATAATGCAACATGATGTATACACACAAATTAACATCACATCAACTTTCATGTAGACAAACACAAAATATCTTGCATGCAATTACATGCATGAATTTCACAAATACTTATCATTCTCATAAGCAAATAATCAAATGGACCATTGAAAACTCTTCATGAGCAAAAACATTTCATGCAACTCTATGTGGCATGATTGGGTGTTTAAATCTAAGAAGAGAAGAAATTTTAAGTGAAAAAATTCATCAATTCAATTAACAATGTGAAAAAAAAATTGATATAACCCTTTGCATTTGGCAACTGATATGAATTTACATCACCTATGCTCACATAATGTATTGAGCAAAGTCGTCACATGAAATTCTATATAATTCAGTATACGATCATTTGTTGTCAAATTCACAATGGCATCCTTCCATGCAAGCAAAGTAGTCCAAATATCTTCCAAGGATTCTGCAACAATAGGCCAATCCTCATCTACCTTCTTTTCCAATCTTGTACTTATTCCAAATAATTGCTTGGCACCTACAGTTCAATCAAAACAAAACTCACTCCTACCCACCCAACTCAAAAAAAAAGATATTGCGCTCCTCCATAGGCTATTTCTACATCAACTACCATTATACTTTGTGACACTGCTCATTACCCCAGATTTAACAAAAAAAAAACAATTGTTGAACTCTGAATAGCCATTCCCTTGCCCTTAATTATGATATGATTAGATGGTTTAGTCTTCTCCTTGAGAGGTGATGTGGAAGGAAGACAGAGATGTGCCCAGTCTTATGGCCAATAAGTTGACTTAATTGCACAAAGTTCATCTTCTTTGTACCCATCTCCAAAAGTGATTAGCTACATCAATAGGGTCACAATTCCATGTTTTAAAAGAAATGGTTTACCTATTTTATGGACCCAAGCATAAACCCCTCAAGGTCATAAGCACACAAGAAGTTAAAAAAATAAAAACATGCACATATAAAAGAGCCATGAAATGAGGGGAAATATTAGAAGAAAGGGATGAGGGGAAGACGTTCACCTGTTGATCACCCAATGTCATGCTAATTCTTATTATATGTTTCCTCAAAAATCAAATGTAGCTCAAAAATAAATCTCCCCAAAAAGGGAGGGAGAAGAAAAGCCATACATAAGAAGAACAAGTGTTGCGGTAAACTAGGCCATATAGAAGAAAAAGGGGTGTTGTGGTAAACTAAGCCATACAAAAGAAGAAGGGGTAATGCAGTAAATTAAGTCATACCGAAGAAGAAAGGGTGTTACAATAAATTGTTGTTGTTCTTTTGCTAGATTGTTTCAAAAGCTTTTTGAATCGCGATGACTTGTTGGGCAAAGTAGCAATCCATGGTGATCTCCTTAGGTTTCCAAAACATTCAGCAACAAACATTTTGAATTTCCCAAATTTTGGCTATTGGGCCAATAAATTTCTAAAAATTTCAACAATTTTTGAAAAAAATTAATGCCAAATCTATTTAGGTATTAGAATATGCAATTCATCAAAACTAAAACAAACACTTGAGCAAAGTTGGTACTTGTAATCTAAGAGGGAGCTACAGTGACAATAAGGTGAAGATAAGATATTCCCAATCCAAACTCTGAAATTAAACACTCTAAGTTGTATAAGACTTTTCTTTTTTTCTCTGGATATAATTGGCCTCTCAAGATAAACAAGACAAATGGAACCACCCAATCCACCCATGGAACATTTCCTATTTTAATACTCAATATCTTTGTAAAGCACTATAGAGCAATTGCCTAGTCTGTTTGGAGGGCAACTTATATCTCTCAATATCCATCCCAGTAGAAAAGGGGAGGGATATTGCACCTACTTTTTAAGTGTTAGAAGGAACTTATGCTTATGTGTATAGGCATAAGTTCCCTCTCACACTTAAGGAGCAGCCTTAAGAAACCTCCCCCCTTTTAAGCCTCTTGATCTTTGAATGTTTAGGTTCATGATAACTTTTTCCTAGTGCTTTACTATGGCTAAAGTCCATATGTGGGGGACATTCCCAAAATGAGGGGCGGATTTGGTTACTGCCTCATTGCAAGCCACTAAGGGTGATTTGCTCCTAAAACAGTGTAGTTGAACTCTGTAGCTGTTTTCTTTTATACATTCAAATGCATTATGTTGCCTATCCACATTTCATAAAACACTCCACAATTTGTGGTAGTGTTAGTATCCACAAGCATGCATTTGAAGAATGCCCACCTCTTTGGGTATTTTGAAAAGATGGGTTTTTCACCCTAAACCCTAAACCCATTTCACTTTTTGAAATGCCCATGTGACTTTTTTTAATTTTTTAATCATGATACCTGGAGGGTACCTGCGATGTATGTATTTTAAAAAGTAAAGGAACATCAAGGGTTAATGCCCTTTCAGCCAGGGCATTCTTGAATTATGGGGCCCTAGACCTTCAACCTCAAGGGCCCCTTTAAACCCCCAAACGAAGAGATGGTTAACACCTAAATGTCAGGGAAGACCAATTTGGTTCACTTTTCAATCTATTTTTATTTTCTCTGACCTGAGGGGTAAATGGAATAAAAATATCCACACTAACCCTTAGTGTGGATTCCAGTTGTATGGAGAGAACATAGAAAAGTTTTAAATTGATCTCACATTTGGAGGAATGATTCACCAGATGTTACTATGCACACTCTGAGTTCATTTTTTGAGAACTTCACGGAACATTTCCTATTTTAACAGTGGCTGGTTTCAATTTGTCAGATGGGGTAGAGCACATTACATGAGGTGGAGTTAGCTCATTCAAAGTGTTGAGCAGTTCTTGACTTGTATGAAAAACCTCCAATTCTGGTTTGGAAAAGTAAATTAGAATTATCTTAGTTCCAGTTCAGTAGATGGCCTTGGGGGAATTAGCACCCACACAACATGGTAAGAACCAATATTAGGCGGGTATGGAACAAGTGTTCAGAGCTAGGCTAGGTATCAGTCAATTCTCCTGCAAAGAACTGACCAGGTATCATCCAAAGGTCATACCTGAGCTGATACCTGCTCTTGAGATTCTCACTTTACTGACAACCAGTCATTTGAGAATCATCCTATAAATTAACAAAATGCAAAATATGAGAATCGATCATGATGTTAAAAAAACTCAAAGACGATTATCAGTTTTTGAGGTCTAAGATTAGGTGGCTACCCCTTCTAGGGATAGGTAATACACAAGCCTTTTATCTTTAGGATCACTCAAATTTTTGATGCACACATTGGGGAATATTAATGGCTTTCGTAAGATCCCTGAAATTTGAAACGTGAAGTTCTACCTTGCGAGATGCATTCAAGTACAAAGATGAAATTTTAAAAGTTCTTTACTTTGAGAGAGAGAGAGAGAGTTGAGATTTGGATTCTAGTACTGAAAATACAATAAGGAACTGTTAGTCTCTAAATTGCATAAAAAATGGTGCATGCAATATAATTACAATTTACATGTTCTAATATACACAAGCAAGTTGATGATCAATCTTGTCTTATGATTCTTGTCAGCTCACTCCTAGGTAGCTCATGATCACACTAGAGCTGCACATGGTGAGTTGCTGGTTTTGAAGTTAATCTTTTGCTTGCTTTTGGCTCTCCATAAAGAAGATTCAAGAAAAATGCATTGCATTTGCACCAGCTTTACCTGCTGCTAGCTTATAGCTGTTTAGTAGCTAATGAACCCCAGGGCTAGTGGGTCATAAACGTAAACCCTGAACCTGGGCTAGCTAGCATTGTCATGCATTGTAGGCAACAGACAGAATCGACCATGTTGTTATACTCGTGAATCGCAGCTCAAATTGGAGTATTTGATGCAGCAGGAGTGATCATAGGCACGAGCTTCAGCGCGATCCTTGACATATGTGAAATACAAGAATGTGTAGAGCAAAGAGCAGATTGCAGAGGGGATGACAATGACCCAGAACACGCCACGAGAGAGCGCAAGTGCCTCAGCAGGAGAGCCAGAGTCAGGAATGATGATACCTGAGCTGCTTATGTCATACCCGAACACTCGCTCCGCCAGTATTCCCACTGCAGGAGCTGCCAGTGCTCCGAAAGATAACTCAATGGCACGATCGAACGCATAGACCATCGTCCTGTAGCGCTCCGGGACAACTTCAGCAAAAATGGGGTTGTTGGCACATGATTGACACCAGGTGATGGTGAGTCCCATCAACAGAAATATCTCTGCAAACAATGCCCACTTATGGGCATCCTGGGGAAGAAGAACGAGCAGGAAGAATGAGGTGGGAACAGCCATGAACGAGGAGAATTGGGCACACATTATTCGTCCCTTGCCTGGAAGAATGCGCTCTATCTTGTCTCCCATCCAACCACCCAACAGAACTCCTATGGCTGCTCCAATGTAGAAGACTCCCAGTAGACTTGCTGTAGCCTTGTGGCTGAAACCTGTGGGACCATCATGATCACCCCATGTCATGCAGGTGAACATTGCAGGCTGCAATCATATCAATGTAAGATTCTGTTTTGTACTGTGCGTGCACCTTGACAATGTTTTGATGATCCCCAGCTTGCAGTTTCAAATTCCCCAATTGGAAGCACACCGCGATGATCGATCATGTCTGAGAGAAAAAATAAATTCGAGAGATACTAGAGACAAAGAGAGAAGGTTTGAACTGCGCACCGATAAGTTCAAGCCACATGGTGAAAAAGACCTGTGCTACCCCTGCCAAGGTTCCGAAAAGCCCCTGGAGTATGATAACCTGAAATGTAGGTACTTTCAGCACCGCCTTCATAGCAACAGATGATTCACGCCATGCACTCCGAATGCTCATTCTGGTGTTTTCTTCACTGTCCTTAATATTACTGTAAACAAAACAGTCTAATTTCAGGACTTTAAGTCTAAAAGGATCTCTTTCCATTTGGCTGCTGTGATCACAACACATACAACAGCCCAATGGAAAGGCACTGACATAGGACCTTGCTTTATGCTGCAAGTCCAGTTGCTTTCAATTGGAGAGCTACAAGTGGGTTGAAAATATGTAATTAATCATGTTAGGAACTCTGGGAACATATGTTCTCGTTTAAAAAAGGGACAGATTTCCCTGCATGATGAGTCCGGTAGAGCTGTGAAATGACTATGATCACAGCAGACTAATGGAAAAATGTACTAAAGAGATACATCATGTGCCAGTGCAGCAGCAATCATGGGGGGTGGGATAAAAAAAGCCTGCACATGGAGGAAGTCAGAAAGAAAGAGATCTGTAGAAACAACTGCTATGGTAGTAGTTAGTGCACCTTTGATGTGAATCTTGACAAGAAAGACTAGTTGGAGCTGGAGCTGTTGGAGCAGATGGATCCCGGACTTGGGTATGCACCAGGCAACCTATGACAGTGCTGGCCACCGCACCCACAAGGAACGCCGTCCGCCAACCCGGCACTCCAAAGTAAGTATGGCCTGCCATCAGCGTAGCGGTTAAGCTACCTGCTATTCCCCCTATGGCACCCACCAAGTTCAACAATCCAAAGCCAACACCCCTGCCCTCTTCCAAATAAGAATCAGCAATGAAGGACTGCAAAGCAGGGATGACGATAGCAAGTCCAACTCCGTTCACAGCCCGAGAGACCGTGCACTGAGTGAAGCTCACCGCGACTGCGAGCGCCGCTGTGGAAAACGCCCAAAGCAGTGTCCCGAGCCCGATCACCGACGATCGATTGTAGCGCACCGCTAACAGGCCGGCCAGAGGAGAACACAGCGCCTGCACAAGGATACGGACGAACGTCAGCACACCCAACTGCGAAGGACTCAGATGGAAAGCTTCCGACACTTCCTTGTACACAGCTGGTAACAGGGACTCATCCGCCCTCTCCATGGTCGCCGCCAAGTTGATGAGAACAAGCGACATCGACGACATCCCAGAGCCCATTGTTCTCTGCAACAGAGGCATGATGATCTTGCGCCACCAGATTATTATTATAAATTCTGCACAAAACCGCAACCACCTACATTTTTTTAAAACCAAAAAAGAAAAAGCAAAGACAAACTGCTAAAATTTTCAACTATGTATCAAACCCCCTCAGCCCCCCCCGCCCCCCAAAAAAATAACATCAACACAACTACCATAAATTGATCAATCCTGCACAATCTAAAAACCCCAAAAAAAATCAGCAAAACTACCATAAATTGAGCGATCCTGCAAAACCCAAGATCCCCCAGGGAGCCCAGCAACAACAACAACAACAACAACAA
>Ga0209208_10005541_pt1 | contig 17580 bp, 19 predicted proteins | sample S1TSphfallax_3_FD_187694 | JGI IMG/M metagenome (GOLD analysis project Ga0209208, IMG submission 187694) | Host-associated microbial communities from peat moss isolated from Minnesota, USA - S1T2_Fd - Sphagnum fallax MG (SPAdes) (version 2) | ecosystem: Host-associated > Plants > Peat moss >... | reverse complement strand
ATCTATGGTATTGTTCACCATTGTATGACCTACCTTCATTTCTGAGCTTTCGGTGTTTAAGTAATTCATTTAACCTGTCTAGGTTCAATTTGTACTGCCATGTCTTGTCTTGACCATTGCTAGGATTATGTCTTCTTTCTAATAACCCCATTTCCTCTAATAGCTTAATAGCCCGACGAATAGCGTGTAAGCTATGCTCTCCTATTAAATCATAGCGAATCCTTTCTAATGGCTGATAGACCCAAGGAGTCCGGTGAACGTCCATCTTCCACTCGGTCCAACACTTAAAGTACTCAATCAGTTTCGCCGCGCAGTAATCATTGGTAATATCAAAGTATTGTCGGCGAATAGTGATAAAACTGGAGCCTTCTTCCTCAATAGCTACGTAACTCATGATTCACCTCCCTCAGCCCAAAACTGGTTCAATAATTCCCGCTTAATCACTTCTACACGTTTCTTCTCTTCGTCTAAGATTTCTCCCACTACCTGCTGAAACTCATCATGTTGTTTCTGCTTCATCTGCTCAACACTCAAAGATGGTAGCTCTAGAGGTTCAATACCTTGATTTGATGGGCGAAAACTCCGCCGATGATGCAGAAACCAGAAATGTTGTTTATCTTGTGGTGGTAAGCTGTGCCATATTTCAGGACTCCACCCTGGAGGGATGTAATCAGCTGAGACTGGCAGTAAGTTTTGGATCTGCTCTTGGAGTTGGGCGATAGCCTTCCCCTGTCCCTCAATTACCTTGTTCTGCTGTTCAATCTTCTGCACTAACTCATCAAATGACTGTTGAGAGAAAGATGTTAACTCAGCCTCACGGGTTTTATAGGCAAAATAGCTCTGTGCTGCTGCTATCTCCGCCTTCCGTGAATCGCCATTCATCGCCGTCAAGTAAGCCCCGTAACGGCTAAGTCTAAAATCCTCTCTTGGTCTTCCTCCTGAACTTTTTGCGATTGACCGCAAAAAGTGCTTATCACAATCATTTCCAACATTCTTACAGGATGCGATCGCTCTCAGTATCGCATCATTAAATTGTCTCCATTGCCTGTACCCCAATACTGGCATTAAATCCCGCGCTAGCCAATATTCAATACCATCATCATCTATTAACTTAATCTCTTCAAATGCTGAATTTTTATTGAGCAGCACAATCTTAGGAACATCTCTCATGTTGCCTCCTGTATCAATTAAATTGTTAAAATGCTTTTAAGCGCTATTTCTCTAAAAAACTTACTTTTAACTTCACTTATGCAAGGAATTAGCCGATTACCTCCTTTCCTTGCATAAGAGTTATAGAATCATCAACACATTTGCTAGAACTGCTACCTGTCTAGCTAGTACTCGTTTCGCCTCTTCCACCGAGCCATGTCTTAATTCATATATAGCTCTGTGAATTTCAGTATGAACGTTACAAGCTCCATTTATTGCTATCTGTAAAACTTGTGGTTCTACCATTGTAAATCCTCCGTTTTTTCATATATGCAAACAAAAATTACCTCTGTGCATAATGCAGAGAAATCTAGTCTTATCTGGGATGTTTATTTGACTATTTCCAAGACCTCTAAAAATGCTAGAGGACTAATTTAGTCTGATTTGAGGGCGTTTAAGCAGTTCTCCTTTCAAATGGCAATATTATCCCCACAGACCTTTTTGTAATTTGACCAGGATTAGATTTAGACGCATCTATAGATATACTGCTCTCCAAAGCTATCGCACTTGTCGATAATTCTGTGCCTTCACCGTCATCATCTGGTACGCGAACTAATAACTGACCGACTTCACATTCTAGAATTTGGCATAGCTTGTCTAGGGTATCAAGAGGAATTGACTTCGCTTTACCGTATTCAATTTTCTGAACGTTAGCCAAAGACATTTCAAGTCTTCTGGCTAATTCGTTCTGTGAAATCCCTCTAGCGTTGCGCATTTCCTTAAGTCTTACTTCCACAGTCATGTTTTGAACTCATACTTTTATAATAACATACTCTCAGTAGTCTATCCATTAATAGTTTTTATGGGAAGTCGTTCAATAGATAACTAACTACTATATATCTACCTATTGCATTACCTACTAATAGTAGGTAGAATAGTAATAACAAAAGGCAACCGCCCATTGCCTCGCAAACTCTGGGAGCGATCGCCTTTTGAATCTTTCACACTATTTAACTATCATGACACAATTTTCTAACGAACAAACAGTTGCTCAACTCGAATTAGACCAACACATCGAGCAACAAGCCCAACAAGTCGCCCCAGAGCCAAAAATTGACTTCATTGACATTGACGGCTTCTACAACTTTGAAGCCTGTGTCAACTCCCAACTCATCGCCAAAATCTGGATCAATACCTCTTATAAATACAGCTTTTGGGTTGTTGAGGTCAATGATGTTGAAGTTCATCACTGCTCTCTCTTCGCCGAAGCCTCTGATTTTGTTAAAGCCGCTTTCGCCAACGGTTCTCTTCACACTCTCCCCCAAGTCACTCCATCCGTTGAATTTACTGCTCCTTAACATCACCTCAGAGGCACAACTATGAAACCTGGTATGAACTCCTTCAAGAAAACACAAGTCCTTCACTTCTGGATTTGGCTCTGTACTGACTCCCACGAGTGGGCCACTTATATCTCCACTTCTCCAAGTGAAACCTCTACAGATCGAGGTCACTACTTCTTAGACTACTCCGCTGCTGTCGCTGACTTTAACAAACGAGTCAAGCAATATTCCAAACAGCGAGTCTTAGTTTAACACCAGAGGCGGGTTCACAGCCCGCTTCCACCACTTTCTTCTTCTTCCCTGTTTTACACGCTTCATTACATCAGGTTTCAAGAGGTTATTAATTATGTTCGGTATTAGTTCAGAACTCGCTAGTCAGACCATCAGCAAAAACATGATTTGGGATTGCTTAATCGAATCCGGTAAAGTTTCCGGCTCCCTCACCTCAGATATTCTCAAGCGCATGACTGTTGAAGGCTGGGCTGTCGGTATCCGAGTCGTCATTCAACGCGCTTCCAAAGGTATTGAATCTATTAAAGGTCTTTCCACTATTATCTCTCCTCTTAAAATCATCACCCAATTCATGAAGAAGTCTTTAGACAAATCCTATAGCCTTCATGTCTTTCAACAAAGCGAACGTTTGTTTTTAGTGGATTCTTTTCAAAACCCTAACAATAAACATGTTGTTAATGCGCAGCCTGATGGATTAACTTGCTCTTGTATGAAGTTCAAATGTTTAAACAAGAGAATGCACAAAGAAGCTCCTCAATTGATTAAGTCTTTAAGTCAACTTATTTCTACTGATGGGACTAAGATTTGTGTGACTGAAATCTACGACCATTATACCAAAACTATTACTGAGAAAGTCCATATTCAATGTCATCATATCCAAGCTGTTATGCAACAGATTTTTCATGCTGATACTTCCTTAGATTATGTGATGAATTGGAAGCAGGTAATGAGGGAATTGAGAGTTAAATCATGTATAGAAAGTCAAAATAAAGAGGATTTATTTCCTACTAATTGGGGAGCTTTTACGAGAAAGACGGGTTAGTTAATTTGTCCCTTGGGGTAGGAGGTTAGACCCTTTTAGATTAGTAATTAATTGAGGTACTCTTATGAGACATAAATTCTTTGAATCTACACCAAAGAATACTGGTTTGATTATCCCTGAAATGGCTGTTTTCTGTCGCAATGATTGCAAGGAAGGGAAATGGATGATTGGGGAGAGCGATTATGGTTCTAAACTTGAGTTTTTGATTGTTCATTTCAATCGTCGGGTGAGTGAGTATATGGATGGTCGGATTGCTCAAGGACAGATTTGGTTTACTCCTCTCACTGGCGATATTCCTAAAGGCATTGTTTATTATACGCTGATTAAAAACTCCTCTTCTGGGCGTAGTGGGTCTTTGAAGAATTTTGGCTGTCAGGTGGCTATTGCGCAATCTCAAGGCTATGATCCGCGTGAGTTGGTGTGGAGTCCTAAGTTTATTAAGAAGTCTGCGGCGATTACTAATGATGCTGGAATCACAGAATCTGCTAGCTGGTATGTGATTGATTGGATGTGGAGGGTTTGTAGTGAGGAGGAGGAGAAGGTACTTGATAATTGTGTAGCGATTATTCAGAATCCTGCGCAAATGGAATTGTTATTTGATATGGATTTGGAGGCTACTAGTATTAGTGTTGATGGCATGAGTCAAAGGGAAATTTTACTATTGTTGAATCAGACTAGTAAGATATCTTTACCTGCTATGAATGGTTGAATTAAATCTGACTCAAGACAGAGGTTTTGTGAGGGTAAATAAATCCAATCTTCAACGGAATTTAGTTTGGTCAAATTGCAGGATATTTGGCACAAATCAACTATTTTAAGTTAAGGTTATAGGTAGGGTAATTTATTAGAGGAGTGCCTTTTAAAATGAAAATATCCCCTAAACTAAATAGTACCGTTTGTATTTAGTATGACACAACGAAAATCTAGAGTACGACCAAAACCCAAAGCACAACCAAAATCTAAATATGATTCTCCTTGGAAAGATATTCTTGAAATATACTTCGAGGATTTTCTTCAGTTTTTCTTTCCTAACGTCCATTTAGCAATTGATTGGACTAAACCAATTGAATTCTTAAATAAGGAGTTGAAACAGGTTACTAGAGATGCTGAAATTGGTCGGAGATATGCAGATACTCTTGCCAAAGTTTATCGCCTTAATGGTGAAGTAAGCTATCTCTATATCCATGTTGAAATTCAAAGTCAATGGGAAGCCAATTTTCCTGAAAGGATATTTTACTATAACACTAGATTATGTGAAAAATACAATTCCATCGTTGAGTCATTAGTAGTTTTTGGGGATGATAATATTAATTGGCGACCAAACCATTATAATATTCAAGGAATTGGGATTACTAAAAATTTCACCTTTCCTTTTGTCAAGCTGCTAGACTATATACAAAAATGGTCTGAGTTGGAAGACAGCCGAAACCCCTTTGCTACGGTTGTTATGGTACATTTAAGGACATTAGAAACAACCAATGACCGTGAAGCAAGGAAGGTCTATAAATTAGCTTTGATCAAGCAATTGTATGAGCAGGGTTTCTCAAAACAAGATATAATCAACTTATACGCACTAATCGATTGGATGATGACGCTAAGTAAAGATTTGGAACGAGAGTTTCAGAAAGAATTGAGTAAGTACGAGGAAGAGAAGAGAATGCCTTATATTACGAGTATTGAAAGAGCCGGTCAACTCAAAGGCGAACAAAAGCTAGTTATTAAGTTACTCAATCGGCGCATTGGTGAGATTAAGCCTCCCGTAGTTGAGCAAATTCGTAAATTGCCTGTTGAACAATTGGAAGAATTGGCAGAGGCATTACTAGATTTCTCTACTGTAGCTAATTTGGAACAATGGCTTAACAGTAGACAAAAACCGTAGAGTCATAATATAGATTAATACCTGATGCTGGGTTGGGGGAGTAATCATCTCGAACATGGTCGCTCCTCTATATTTATTCAGTACAATTAAGTGATTCAATAGCCTGTAAGACAACTGTAATTGATCCATGAGACACTCCCTGAAATCGTCGATGGGCCGACCCGGAGCCTTGCGACGCTACGGGGACAGTAATTGATCCACTGGTAGCGAATATCCCAACCCCTTCGCGTCACAAAACTCCTTAATTGTGGCTTTATTCTCATTACAATTTGGCGATCGCTCCTGCATATTCTTTGAGGTTTAAGTTTTAATCCTGATTTTGAACTAAGGGAATTTAGGGGGATTTCTCCCCCTTGTTTTAGTTAAAACCAGACTGAATAATTGATATCAACTAAGTAGTCTTTTTTCTCTTGAATTAAGTTAAATTCCCTTTCTAAACTGTCTTTATCAACGTCAAGCCCTAAGTTAGTAATGGCTTTTAAAATCTTCTGAATGTCTTCACTGTTGCTACCTTCTAAATAGTGGTTCTGAAGAAACGCCTCTGCTTTAGCAATGAATTGTTCTAAAGATGTGGCCAAATAGTTAGCGGAAGATGGTGCTTGAATCATAATAGATGTAGATTGTTTTTATTTCATTTCCCGGTTGGTAGCCGGGTTTTTATTGCTTACAAGACTATAATACCAAGTCTACCTGGTATTATCAATATATAAATATGAAGATTATTTATTATTTATGTTAAGATTACCTGGTAGACTTGGTAAATATTATGGGAAATCCGAAAGCATTTGAGGGATTGAGAGAAGGAACGCAATTCAAAGCCTCTGGAAATGAGCCACTAATAGCTAAAATTGACTTGAAATTGACTCAAACAATGAAAAACCAGTTAAAGGCTATTCCTGAATGGCAAACAAAGCTAAGAAATGCGATCGCACAACTAATTGAGTCTGAAGAAGAATGCTAATAAATAAGTCTTTTCGGGATTGTAATTTATAGGACTAAATAGTAATTAAAATTACTAAAAACTAGTCACAAATTGAATCGGGCTATCCTATTACTTTGCAACGGGATTAACTTAGCGATGGCGAAACGCCCGCCGAAGGCATCACAAGAATAAATGACTATCAAAATTAGACATTTATTTTACCTCAGTATTAGCTTTTAGGGCGGAGCCGCTCCGGTGTTTTTGTAATCTCTGAATAACTTCCGGTAGCGACAATTAAGGAGTTTTGCGGTGCGAAGGGGCTGGATATTCGCTACTAGTGGATCAATAAAGTGTCCCCGTAGCATCGCAAGGCTCCGGGTCGGCCCATTGAGGATTTCCGGGAGTGTCTCATGGATCAATTACAGATACCTTGTACATTATTTACATACACCTATTTCCTATCATTTAAGCTTAAGTAAAATAGATAACTTATAGCTTTATCTTTTATATAAGTGCTATAGAGTTTTATCTATCGTTAAGCTAATAAATATACGCGATACTCCAGAAGGAATACGCCTATAGACATATCTTAGTAAAAGTGATTAGATTCATGTGTATATTTTCAATATTCTCTGTTACTATAATTGTATTAAAAAAAATACTGCCGAGTACAAATGCACGTTCACGCGTGCGCTACCCAACAGCATTACAATCAATTAAATATTTAATATATCTAAATTGTAGTGCAATTTTTGGATAATACAAGGTATTTCAGTACTCGGTGGTAAATCACACCTTACTCAAAACTGAAAATCCATGACAAAAAACAATAATGGCGATGCTCCAACTTTCCACGGTCAAGCAACGCCACCATTCTTTAGTGATTCTAGTTTATCACAAGAAAATAGTTTTTTACGCAAATCGAGTAGAAAAAAATCTGGAATTACAGAAGTTTCAAAATCGCAACCATGCCCTCACTGTGGAAAACCAGATTGGTGTTACTTTATTGATGATTTATCAGTCTGTAATCGAGATGCAGAACCTGCACCTGGTTGGAAAATAACTTCTAAATATGATAGAGACGGTCACAATTTTTACGCTCCAATAGAGCTAAATAAAACCGCAGTTAATCGCGTTAACTTGCGAGTTCTGTCAACTTCTCCTAAGAAATATAAACCAGCACCATTACCAAAAGGTAAAATTGTACTCGCTGAGTTCCCAGAACAACCTGAAACACCAACAATAATTCAAAGAGGATTAAACACAGAAATTATCTATCCTTATAGTGCTACACAGTGGATTGTTAGAACCGATTATTATACCGAAGATGGTAAACGTACACACAAAACTACCAAACCTTGGCATGTCAATTCTGATGGTGAAAAGGTTAATTCTAAAGGAGAGAAACCTTGGCCTATTTACCGCTTATCAGAAGTAAAACAGTTTGCATTGGGTAAGTGGGTATTGGGAAATGAGGGGGAGAAACCTACTGATGCAGCGCGATTACATCTTTGGTTGGTTTCTATTACTTGGATGGGTTCAGGATGGAGTGATAGATCCATAGAAGCAGGCTTAATTAAAATTAGGAAATGTGGAGCAATTGGATTAGTTCATATAGCCGATAATGATGAAGCTGGTAGGAAAAAAGCAGCGAAGATTGCTACTGCTGCTGCAAAATTACAATTTCCTTGTCTGATAGTCAACGCGCTAGAACTATGGGATAAAATGCCAGATAAAGGAGATATATATGATTGGATCATGGGTAATCCAGATTGGAGCCGTGAGGAATTCATTGAAAGAATGAATCGCCTGATTCAGACCACAGCTAATAGATATTCCCAAGAATTGGCTGATGAGGAATTAGAAGATTTTGGTAGTGATGATGGTGATAGCGTTACAGAACAGCTCACATTCTGCCAACTTTCATTTAAAAATCTTTATCTTGATCATCACTGGATTTGTATATCTAATAGCCTTTATAAATGGGAAGAAAGATATTATCGTAAAGTCAACGATGAGGAAGAAATAGCACGTATCGCAGCTTGGTGTGATTCTTATAATGTACCGAACTACGGTAAAAACAGAGGTAAAACCACCAATTTCTACCCATACGCCAGCAATGAACGTGTAAATCAGGCTCTTCAATGGGCTAAGAAAAAACTAAATAAGCAGTTAGGATTACTAAATCCGCCAGGACTAAACTGCTTAAATGGAATTTTGCAAATTCTTTGGGATGGAGATAAACCTTCCTGGCAATTAATCCCACATTCACCAGATTACTATTATACTTATCCTCCACTAGTTGAATATAATCCCAATGCTGACCCTAAACATTGCGATCGCCTACTTTCTGTTTTAGATGCACCTCAGAGAGATATTTTCCTGAAGGTAGTAGCTTCTTCTTTAGACCTACACACAGTTAGAAGATATAAAGGGAGAATGATTAGGGCTTTGCTACTTCTAGGAACTGGTAGTAATGGTAAAGATGCGCTAAGAACAGCAGTATCCACTATTTATGGAAAGCATGGACTAACTAGTGCTACTTTGGATGATTTTAATCAATACGATGGTGGACGGAGATTTCCCCTTTCATGTCTAGCTAATTCCCGGATTAATTGGGCATCAGAAAACACAGATACATCAAGGCTAGACCGATTGCAATCGCTTAAGGCTGCTATTACTGGTAGTCCTTTAGTGTGTGAAAGTAAGGGAAAGGATGGAGTTGAATTCGACCCAGTAGCAATTTTTCTGTTCAATATCAATGATACTCCTCGGTTAACTGGAGTCATGGAAGCAATTTTAAGCAGATTTGGAGTCCTGGTCTTTAATAAAACATTCAAAATCGGTGCTGACCCAAGTAAAGGAGAAATAGAAGCAGATCCACGCTTTGCTTATGACTCTCTATTTTTGCAGTTGATGGTATGTCCTGCTTTATTAAATCGGATACTAGAAGCGCTAAAAGATTTAATGGCTAATGGGATAGATTACAGCTGCACACAAGAAGCCTTTGCAGAAATTCAAGCGGAGAACTCACATTTATTTAGATTCGCTCAAGATACGGGACTGATATACAGCTGTGATTCTTACTTATCAGCAGCTGAGATATGGGAAAAGCTTGAACAGTGGTACTTGGATAATGGAACTCTTGTTTATGAAGAAACCAGTAATGGGAAAAAGAAAGCGATTTGGGCAGATCAGCCGAGAACAGGCGATCGCAATATCAAAGCGGTCAATCAAGTCTTAGCTCGATTTAAACAGATGTTTCCTAAAACTAAACTTGGTGTCATTACACATTTCAGTGGAAAGCGAAACCTTAGTGTACTACACGGTATTACATTTGATTTTAGTAAATCTATTCTCAATAAGAGAGAACGCATAGCAATAAGGGTGTCTGGCACACCAATTCCACACCAATCCCCACACCAACAAATCCTTGTAAATCAAGACCTCCACACCACCCACACCAATTTCGTAAATTCTAGGGAGAAAAATGAAAAAACGGAATTTTTAACATCAGATTCTAAAAATTCTAATGATTTAATTCTCAACGATGATGAAAAAATCGATAAATTGGTGTGGGTGGTGTGCGATGCTGATTCTACAAGGATTACAGGTGTGCAAACTGGTGTGCAAATTGGTGTGCCAGACACCCTTATTGCTATGCATTCTGACTTATTGAGAATAGAACCTTTTGAGGATGTAGTATCTCCACCAGAAATTGAGGTTCAAGGAGTGGTCGAAAATATCAAGGAATTAATTGCTCACAATGCTGATTGGGGAACTTTCCAGCAGTATCTTGTTGCTATTGATAGTAACGTTAAGATGGAAAGCTTCAAAAGATTGACTTCTACAGAAGAGGAAATACTTAAAGCATTACAGCCTATAGATGAGGAGGAAAATAAGGCAAAAGAACTGCTGGATATAATTAGTTCCGGTCAAAATGTGGATTTGAGGTTTAGTGAGGCGATCGCCACTCTCAGCCAATCAGAAAAAGATAATCTGTTTTACTATCTTCCCCAAGAATATAGGAGGTTGTTGAAAACTGATTAATTATTAGTAGAAAAGTACTATAGCGAGAGTTAAGACTCTAAGCCATATGCTCCACCTCTGGTTAGAGTCTTAACTCTCGCTATAATGCTAGTAACTTTATAAAAAGCTAAAAAGCTAAAAAGCTAATTTTATAAATTATTAAATTGTTTTATTAATCAAATTAATGTTACAATTATAACTAATTAAATTATTTTATTAATTTATGCTGACAATTACCGTAGGCTCGTTGAGCGGCGGTCAAGGTAAGACGACAACATCATTGTTCTTAGGGCGGCTACTATCGCGTCAAGGCTGGCCAACTTTAATGCTAGATTCTGACCCCCAACATAATCTGACTACCTATTTGGGGTTTGAGTTAGAACCTAACCAACCAACCCTACTGGAATTTCTCAAGAAAACAGTTGCACCAGAAGATTGTATCTATTTAACTCAAGACAACGATAATTTATTTCTTATTCCTGCTGATGATCAACTAGATACCGTACAAGATTATTTATCTAATAGTGGAGTTGGTGCAACATTACTTAAGCGTCGATTGGAAAGCATTAGTAGAATATTTAAAGTGTGTATAATTGATGCACCTCCTCAGAGGTCCCAAATTTGTTTAACAGTTATTGGTGCAGCGGATTTTTTGATTATCCCCGCCGAAGCATCCGTTAAAGGTTATGGTTCTCTTGTGCGCACCCTCGACTTACTTAATGGTTTGCGGGATGTTGGTGCTACGAATGCTGAAGTATTAGGTGTTTTACCTTTCCGAGATCGCTGGTTTGGAAATACTCAAGCACAAGAAAGTCGAGCAGCTGTAGATGGAATGCGTGACGAGGTAGGTGAAGATTTAGTTATACCCTCCATTCGTGAATCAGAACGCTATAAACAAGCCATCAATAAACGAACAACTCTTAGTGAAATGGGATACACCGAATTGGAATATCCATTTGGAATTTTAATTGACAAAATTCGCACTTCATTAGGGAGTAAATAAAAATGTCAGAGGATATACTCAATCAATTACGTAAAAAACGTAATCGCTCAACAGTTGAACCACGACAGGATGCACTAGTTCCTAAACTACAATTCCAAACCGAATTAGAGCGACAAAACTCACCGCAGAAAATTATTTCAGTTACCGAATCAGATAATAATGGTGTTACACCAGGAGATACACTTACTGAACTTACATCAGAACTTGAAAGATATCCCGAAACCAGACGGCATTCAGCAATAGTTTTAGAAAAAGACCTCGACCAAGAATTAACTCGTTTTTGTAAAGAATTAGGTATTACAGTTGAGGTATTTTTAGAAGCTGCTTGGACTTTTGCTATTACCGACAATGTACTCTTAGAAAAAATTACAGTAGAAGCAAAGCGTCGTTACAATCAACGGAAGCGAGTCGGTCAAATTAAACGATTGATTACTATGTTGAATAACTCATCGAAAAATTAGTATTACAAAGTTTTCCCTACCTAAAAATCTATTGACTGAAATTTTGACTGGAATGTAGTCGTAGAATGGAACTTGTAAAGCAGCAAAAACCTAATTAGACTAACCAACTTTTATGGAAGTTTTATGACAAAAGTAAATCTAGATTTACCCCCAGAATTATTTTCAGCTCGTCGTCTTGCGCCAGATGACTTTGTGCGTGATATGCGTTTAGCAGCCGCTATATATTGGTATCAAAAAGCAGAAATTTCTCAAGAAAAGGCTGCACAAATTACTGGTTTAAGCCACCGTGATTTTCTCACCGCACTTTTTCGTGAAAAGGCAAGACAATGAGTGCAAAAATCATAGTAAGACAATTGAATAAGCAGAAATCAAGTCCGTAGAAATACAAGGGTTAATATGAGAAGTGATGCTCTTTGTAAGACAAAATTGTCTAGTGTAAGACAATCGTAAGATAAGAATAATAACACCGTTGAAGTACCTTGCGAAAAATACTTAATACTTTTATAACAAGATAGGTCAAGAGAGAGAAAAGCGATCGCGCAGACCGCCCCTTTGGAATCGCCTTTCCCCAAATAATTCCCCCAGAACCTAATAATCTTTAGTTCTAAAGGAATGGTTTCAGATAACCCTTTAATTATAGCTACCTGTATCTGGAGTAGAATCTATACTTGAACCAAACCTAGCATGAGGAAAACTAGAAATAGTCAGAGTAGTAGTGTATTCACCATCCTTACCAACCCAAGGTTTAATATGTTTAATATAGCCAGATTTAGGAGAGCGGACTATAGGTAAATCAGCCAACTTATCCTCAATCTGATGTTGTTGAATATTCAACTCAGCCAGCTGATAATTCTTATCTCGACGCTGCTGCTCATACAAAGCCATTTGACGAGAATGTTCGAGAGAAATCTGTTGTTCCTGTTGCGCATGAGTTCGAGCATCAACACTAGCTTGAAACTCCTGTAAATGACGGTGATATTTAGCATCTTCCAAAGCAGCTTGTTTTTGCTCAAGTTCCGACTCAGCTAATTCAACATTTATCTTTAATTGCTGTAACTCTTGAGATTGTTGAGCATTAGCTGCGAGTAAATCAACATGAGCCTTATGAGATTCAGCCTGTATTTGTTTGAGTACAGCAGTTTCATGTTGAATTATCTCAGGTTGCATCTTCGATTCTTGCATAGAATTAAGCATTTCTTTCTGTTGTTCAACCTTAGATACTGTTTGTTTATAAACTGAGTCCTTGGGTAGATTTAACCAAGGAGTACGAGTAGCTAGAATCAACTTAGCTTGGCGAAGACGTAACTTAGCTTGAGAAATAGCTGCTATTTCGGTAACATAATCTACATCTGGAAGAGGTCTTAGAGGGGGTAATTGACGAAGTGGAACAGGAGCAATGGGCTGTTGATCTTTTAACTTAGCAATCTGAAGAAAGATAGTTTGTTTTTGCGCAATCAAACGAGAACGTTCGCGAAAATTATCAGCAAGAACATCTCCTTGTTTAACAGTAGTACCCTGATGAACTCGGAGAGAAGAAGGGTCATTAACAGTGACAGTTAATCGCAGAGGTTTATCTTCATATCCCTGAGCTTTTGATATCACAAGAACAGATGAGTTGTTATGAGCATTAGGCGTTGCAGTTAGAGTTAAAATGTCCAAAATTAAAAGAAAAATTGCCAGAAAAGATATTTTAGCTAAAGATTTAAGTTTCAGCATATATTTAACCATTCCAAAGTTTAGATTCTTTCGTAAAAAGGCTTAATTTTGAGATGATGTCCGTCGTTGTCCATTCTTACCAATGCTTCTAGAGGTTGAAGACTAGAAACAAGAGGGAGAGCAAAGCGGAAGCGACGAGAAACTTTATTAACTTCAACTTGGTCCACCGCTAAAACAATTTTCGTAGAACTGTTAGCCAAGACTTCATTAGAAATATCAGCATCAAGTTGACTAGCGATGATTGCGCCCAAACCAAACTTCCTAGCTTCAGCGCAGATTCTAATCAAAGTTTGAGATGATTTGATTTCCTTACACTCATCGATTAAGATGTAACTTCTAGGAGTTTTATCTTCAACTTCACCCATTAACTTATGAGAATCGAGAAGTTGTTTGAGGAGAGTTTCAGAAGCGATCGCCGCCAGACCAGGAACTTTTGACAAAGCAGAAAGATCGAACCTAATGATAGGAAACGACATCGATGGTTGAGGTTTACTAAATATTCCATACTTAAAAGTCGCTGCCATTTTAAGTAACAACTTTTCAGAATCTTTACAGCCATCCTCAATCCTGCTCTGTAACTCCAACTCCAAATCAGCAAAAGTGGGAGGAGAGGAATTCCAAGTTTTGGGATTATTTTGACAGATACCAAATTTGGCATAACATTTAGAAATCGCCTCAATACTCAAACCCTCCTGATTAGCACCCATAGTCAAAGACTTTCTCAAAATCGCCGCGACAGAGATTGCTTGTAAATCGGGACCACCACCCTTTTCATCCAAGTCAATTTTGAGAGGATTCAGACCATAGGAAGATTTAGCATCAAGGGGATAACAGGTTTCATGAGGTAAAGACAAATCACCATGAAAATCAGCAATGACAAGTTTAATAGCGGGAAATAATTGAGGAAGTTCGTGAGCTAAAGCCTTTAAAGTTTGAGTTTTACCACTTCCAGAAGTACCGATGATAACAGCGTGACCATTGCGCAATTGTGCTGGATTCCAGTAGATACCATCACCCAAAAGTATCCCCGCATTTTTTGTTGGTAATTGTTGAGTTATTTTATTAATTGGCTGTAAAGTTGGTTTAGGTAACTGCTTCATGATGAAACTCCACTAGTAATAGTTTTGATAGATAAAGTTCCCTTACCAAATTCATCACCCAAAAGAGAAAGAACATTTTGCAATGGAGCAGCTTCTAAAGTGACAGTAGTAGTGGATTGTTTAATGGAATGAAATTGGTATGGATCTGGAGGGGGTAAAGATTGCAAATCCTCTATGGTCAATTGACCAGTAACATAAGATGAGGAACCAGACCTGATAAACTTAGCTAAAGATTCGCCAATAGGTTCATCATCAAGAGTTAAAGATTCTAAATTAGTGACAGCGGATTCACCAACATCAGCAGTAATTCGTTCAGTCAGAATTTGGGAATCTGGCTCTGCGCCAACCTTATAAATTTTGTTACTTTTATCTTGAACGATAAAACCAGAACCACTTTGTTGAACAATTAAAAACCGAGAATCTACTTTGGCGCGGTCAGAAGAACGAACACCATCAACATTGACAAAGATTTTATGATGACTTCCTTCCTCGTTATAGAGATGGATTACTCCAGAAGGAGAAGCAATGAGTCTGTTGAATTGAGTGAATAATCCACCTCTAGAATTGATAGAGAAAATGGCGATCGCTATAGCAATGAGACAAGCCAAAACAATGTACTCATTATTAGACCCGGTTCGTAATCTCAAATTCCGATTACCAGGACAAACACAGAGTAATCGAGAAGGCCAGAACATTTCACAACCCCCCTGCGTAAATACATCAGCGAACCAGCCAAACGAATACCCAATTACCAATGCAGAAGCGTAGGGAAAAAACCAGTAGAGGAAGAATGAAATAGTATAAACAACCACCGCGACGAGACTGGAAGCGAATAGACTGTGAGAAACACCGCGATGTCCTTGGCGAGATTCAAACAGAGCCGTAATCCAAGGAAACATCCGTCCCGCAGGTGATAGGGAAGTATCAATATCGGGGAGTAAACCGGCGATCGCTCCCGTCAAAAGGACCGAAGGTTCAGCAGTACCTAAAAACAAAGCAGTAGCAGTACCAGAAATCAATACATGAGAGATACCCAGCATTAATTAACTCTCCTTCCCTCTTTAGGAAGTGAGTAAATTAACCGACTCAGGCCAAGAAAAACTGCTCCACCAATACCGCCCAAAATATACATACTCTTGTCTGATGTACCCAGACCAATAAATCGAATTACAACAAAAACAGTCCCAGCGATGAGGATCAATGGTGTAATGTCAAAGTATCGTTTATGGTCCGCTGCTTCCTGATCTATCCCTAGATATTCCTCTTCAAAGCTTCTAATCGCCAAAGTGGGATTACCACCAGTGCGAGACTGTAAGCGAGATAAATCAGCATTATTTAACTGGATTCCTCTCGATACAGCAGCATTCACCATAATCTCCCTGATAGCTTTTTCAGACATAGGTTTTAATTCTATGCGAGGGACACTGAGAAAAATATCTGTCAAAGGAGGGTTAGTAGCGAGTAACAGCAGATTACAACCACCACGCTTTTTCGCCTTCTTGAGCCAATGACGAAAATCAGGTTTACACATTTGAGCATCATCAATAACTAATACAGCGGGAGTCTTAACCAAAAAATCGGAAACGAGTAATTTGAGAGCATCAAGAGCCAAAGCTTTACCCTCCAAGTTATAAGGATTTAGTGCAAACTGTTCAGAGATTGATGTCAGCATCTGCTTGGGTGTAGCGGGTTCGGCGATCGCCACTAAATATCCTTCCGTCTGTAAATTCTTAACTAATGCTTGAGCTAGTACGGATTTCCCACAGCCTTCCTCACCCCAGAGACACAGAGCACCTTGAGCCAAAAGTGCTGATTTAGCGTGAAGAAGTTCATTTTGGCGATAAATGATAAACTCATTAGTCGGTGTAGGAGCTTGAGTATTTTCTGTAACTTGAGACGGATAACGGGAAAAGAGGGATGTGATAGGTGCAATTAAATATCTGAAGAAGCCGCCGCATTGAAAGGAACGGAGATATTCAATGATGCGGCGAATGCGAAAGGGTCAACCTTGGGAACTGTTGAAGATGCTGCTATCTTGTCTTTCCACTCATCGGGGAGTAGTTCTGGATTGGTGAGATATTGGGAGGCGATCGCATTTTCCGCCAACATAATCCCTATTGCCTTATTCATTCCCGCGTCATGAATACTGTTCAAGTCAATCACATTGGGAGAATGTAAGCGCTCAGGAGCAATGACATCTGATTGTTCAGTAGTAGAAACTTGAGTAGTAGTTGTGGTGGTAATGCTGGATTCCGGTCCAGATGGTAGCGGAACTGGATAGCCTTCCATCCTGCCATTATTAGCTTTCATATGCGCATCTAGTTCATCCATAGAGTGCATTTGTTCAGCATCGAGATAGCCTTTACCTCGATCATCTTTCCAAGTAGTGATTTCCAGGTATCGCATCCGCCTGTATACAGCATCACGGCTAATGCCATATTTTTTTTGAATTTCCACAAGTGAAAAATTTAATTTTATTTCGTTTAGACCAGGAGTATCGGCAAGATTTGCATCCATAAGATTCAGGGGCTAAAGATATTTTTAGTATAGCGTGCTATAGGAATGGATGACAGTTTTTAAGTGATGAGGAATTTTTTTAGTGTTTAGTGAAATAATCTGAAAAATCACAATACACCTGACAATACATCTAGCCAAAAACTGCAATACACCTGACCAGACACCTAGCTAAAAAATGCCATACACCTAACCATACACCTAACCATACAGCTGATTAAAATTGCCATACACCTAACCCATAAACGCCATACAGCAGACCTTACACCTCTATTAAATGACCATACACCTAACTAAGAATCACAATACACCTGACAATACAGTATTGTAAAAACGCCGCACACCTAATAATACACTGTATTTAGTATTTACTATCTTCACCATTTATATAAGTCCTCAAAGTGACGTAATGC
>Ga0209208_10005540_pt1 | contig 17580 bp, 15 predicted proteins | sample S1TSphfallax_3_FD_187694 | JGI IMG/M metagenome (GOLD analysis project Ga0209208, IMG submission 187694) | Host-associated microbial communities from peat moss isolated from Minnesota, USA - S1T2_Fd - Sphagnum fallax MG (SPAdes) (version 2) | ecosystem: Host-associated > Plants > Peat moss >... | reverse complement strand
TTTTTTTTTTTTTTTTTTTTTTTGCTCAAAAGTGTTGTTTCTTTGTAAATTTTGCAGTTGTTTGTTTGTTTGTTTGTTTTTTTGACTTGCTCGTAATTGGCAAACTCTTGCAGGTTCACAGCAATTCAACAGAGTTCTAGAAGTTTTGGTGAACAGAGTTGCCAAAATATATATATATATATATCTCGCATTTTGGAGTGGGAACAGAATGGCCGCTGCGGCGTTGGGATTGGGATGCGGAAGTCTGTTTCTGCGAGGTGCAGCAATAAGAAGAACGAGCCTGTCTTCTTCTTCTTCCAGGAATAGTATTATTACCAGGTCACATGAGCTTCGACAATCATCGCAGTCTTTGGACTCGCGGTGTTGGAAACGTGTTGTTGTTCCTGCTCCACGGGCGGCGTTGCATAGATTAGCCGATGAGACTGAGAGAAGCAATGCGACGTCGGAGGTTGATGCCGAGAAACCGTTGCCCGGTGCCAGATTCTTGCTCACCGCAACAGCAGCTCTCACTCCTCTTCTTTTCACTGCACAGGTAGAGAGCTTCAATTCTCGTCTCTTACTTACTCTTCTATGGCGTTTCTTTGGCTGCTTGTTGCTCACCTACCACCCGTGTCGCAGTTGGATTTCTCTCTCCCTTGGCAATTATATCCAGAACTCTGTTTACGCCAAACTCAGGTCTTGTACCATGGCATGCTCAGAACCAGAATCTATAGTTCCTGGCAATGTCCATGGCACTTCTGAGAACCAGGATCTACAGTTCCTGGCAATGTCTTTGCTAAACTGATGGGCATTGGACATAAGTCTTCATCTGGTTGCAAATTGTCAGATTCTAGGGAAATTCTCTTGAAGAAGGAATGTAGTAATGGCTGAACAAGGAAGGATACAGGCACCTTCCAACATGCCTGACATTTGATGGTTGCTTGTTTCCCTTTCAGATGCCCACTGGGTTTGTTGCCAAGCAGCTCTTGCATTCAGCTAACTATGCATGAGAATTGGGGATGCAGGATGCACTTGCTTTGGATGGTCAATTTGGAATTCTCGAGGGGCGCATATTTGCCTTGATACATCCCATTGCGATGGGAACCCTACTCTTGGCCACTGGTTGGGCTGGATACTTGGGTTGGCAATGGCGGCGTGTGCGAACTATTCAAGATGAGATCAATGCCTTGAAGAAGCAGGTGCCTGCTACAGTAGAGGGACAAGCAGTGCCTTCTCCAGTGCAGACACAGATCAATGAGCTTACTGAGGTGAGGAACATTCATACCCTGGATATAATAAGGCAGTGTTTTCCAAGGAAGATCTTCGAGAAAATGTTAGTAAAGAACACACATTGGAACAGTGAAGATAAAATGAAGGTGATAGACTATGTTTAACCCATGTATTGCACCTTGAAGTGCATGAACAAAGTGGGATTATCATGTGGACACAGACAAGAAAGGCGCTTCTGAAAGGAGGATTCAGAGATCGCCATTTCAACGTGGGCTCCATACTGCTTGGTGCTGGAGTTTTGTTTTCTGTTTATGGCGGACTTAATACCTTTCTGCGCACCGGAAAACTTTTTCCAGGACCTCATTTGTATGCTGGTGCAGGTATGTGAGTTTCCAGTCATCTCTTTCTAATCTCTTGTAGACACTCAACCCTAAATAGCATTCCTGATATTTGCCGTCAAAGTCTGATCCCAGCTCAGTTCTGAATTGATCAACACCTTTGCTCTAGGGAAGCAGCATGCTTTTAACAGACAGTTAGATTTCACACCAACATGTTGGGTATGTGCAAATGTGCAAGCACTCAACAGAATTACAATGCAAGAAACATGTGGAGGGTGCTTGAATTTCTTTCAACACTTGTCAGCATGGAATTTTAGTACTTACCTTTTGTTTTGCAATGGAATACTAGTATACTAACCTGACAGTTTTCATGGCTTTCTATCTTCTGGTCTGTGGCAGGAATTACTGTATTGTGGGCTCTGGCAGCTGCACTTGTACCAGCAATGCAAAAGGGTGATGACACAGCTCGAAGCATTCATATAGCACTGAACACTGTGAATCTGTTGCTGTTTATATGGCAAGTCCCAACAGGTTTGGAGATTGTTTTGAAAGTGTTCGAATTTACCAAATTCCCTTGATGATTCATGTCTTCCATACTGTCAGAAATGGGCTAGAAACAAACCATTGAATGATAAGGGATACCCAAAAGGCTACAACTCTGGAAAACACACTACCAGAAACACCAGAGGATCACTTATTCAAACAAGACTTTTGTATAATCCTATCAAGGGTTTTCTGATTCTAAGTGGGGAGCTTTTCAGAGCCAACTTTTTACTGTTAAATTCTTCACAGTAAAGGAAACTTCAGTGCTCTCTTTTTTCCCCCTCTTTCTACTCTTTTCTTATTCCTTGGGTTTTCTGATTCTAAGTGGGGAGCTTTTCTGAGCCAACTGTTTACTGTTAAGTTCTTCACAGTAAAGAAAACTTCAGTGCTCTCTTTCCCCCCCCTCTTTCTACTCTTTTCTTATTCCATGGGTTTTCTGATTCTAAGTGGGGAGCTTTTCTGAGCCAACTGTTTACTGTTTAGTTCTTCACAGTAAAGGAAACTTCAGTGCTCTTTTCTCCCCCTGTTTCTTCTCTTTTCTCATTCCTTGTGTTCTGGTCTTCTCCCACTATTTTCTTCAGTTGATGTGCATGATAGAGAAATCCACAATCTAAGGAAAACACTGCATCAGAACTCTGTGTTTGGTTATAAATGAGGTGAGATTCAAAGAAACCTGCAAAAGGTGCATTAGCAATCAATGGGGTTGTAACTCAGAAAACCATTAATTTTTGTGGTAAAGTGAGTTCATCCTGTCTTTTGCTGCTCTTTCTTTTTTTCCCATCTTTCTCCACGGCTCCTACAGGCACTGCTGTTACAATTACTCTTGAACTTTGTGCATTAAATGTCGATTTTCAGATTTCATACCCAGATTTAATAAATTTTCATTGCTTTGCGGATATCACTGAAAGAGGGGGTTTGGAGGTGAAAGGAGAGCCAAAGACAGTGAAGAGAGGTTGACTTCACAAAAGCGTCTAATAAGTCTGGTGCATACCATGGTCCTTATCAAACTTCACATGAGAGAGTGCAGATATTTTGTGACATGGAAGATTGAGCAAGATGATCGTAGACTTCCTAAGAGAATTCAATAATTCATCTGCTCAAAGAAGACACAAACTTCCTTTCAAACTTCTGTAATGATCAAATTGATTGAAAATTGTCAATTCCCACAGTGGCCAGTTCAAAAAGGTTGGGAAATGTGCAATATGATGGAACTGACAAATGTATCATCACACTAGGAGTCTACTTACATGCGCTGAGATTATATCCATGTGCACCTAGATGAGTCAGAAAGAATATGCTATACAGCTACCTGTGATCAACTACTTCCAAAGCTTCTTCAAAGACATATTCTTATCAGTCTCCTTTTTCATAACCTTGGCCACTGCCATTTCAAAATCCTCCTGGGTTACATGTACACGACGTTCTCGTAAAGCAAACATGCCTGCCTCTGTGCATACAGCCTACACATCCCCCACCCACATAAAACCCCAGAACAGTCAAGCTTCCTGTAATCCTTCAATTGGACTGCAACAGGGCAATGAAAGATTTGAGAATCGAATTTTATCGTTCCCTGTTGCTGGAGTTCAAGTGCATCATCTTCATTTTAAACAATTTGATACAGTGCAACTTCTGTACAAGTCAACACTGGTGGTCTTAAATACAAGCTTCCTTAGAAGAACCCTTTTTCCAAAGCAAAATGACCAATCAAGTTTTGCTTCAAATTGAATATTGTTCGGGTTCATACAGTGACATTCAGTGTGATAATCTACCAATGAGGGAGGGACGCTTGCACTGAAGAACTGAAAGAAATCTCACAGGGTTGATTAAGAAAACTGACAAAACCAAAATGAAAAGAAACAGAGTCAGGAAAGAGATACCTTCAGCTCAGCACCTGAGGCACCACCCATCTTCTCAGCGATTTTCTTGAGATCAATGCCTCGCATCAAATTCATCCTTCTAGAGTGGATTTTCAAAATGTCCAGTCGTGACTGCATGTAAAAGAAGTCAGACTTGCAAACCCTCTTTCTTTGCATGAGGAAATTCATTAGGATATAAAGAATGACACAGAGTCTTCAGACAGATACAAGTACCATTTTATGAGGATAAAGTGGATACCTCTTCAGTTGGATTGGGAAATTCAATTTTGCGATCAATACGACCTGGGCGAAGGAGTGCCTGATCAAGGATATCGATGCGATTTGTAGCCATCAATACCTGCAAGTCCAACACAAAACACTTACAAACTATGCCTGTGACAGCCTTGTAAGCTGCAAATGTAACAGATTCCAAAGACAAGGTAAAAGGGTCCAAATGTCAGACCTTAATCTTATTGGAGGCTTCAAAACCATCAAGTTGATTGAGGAGTTCCAACATAGTGCGCTGAACCTCACTATCCCCATTTCCATTCCCAGCTTCCATACGAGCTGACCCGATGCTGTCAATCTCATCCATGAAGATAATGGATGGGGCATGCTCCCTGCGGTGAACAGTGAATGCTTGTTACAGATCATTCTACAGATTTTAAAAAGCAATTTTAACATCCAAATTCTTCCCAATCAGCCCCTTGTGTATATTCTTGGAGTAATGCAGCACCAAAAATCATCAACGCAACTGGCTCATGTATACAGCAGTATAAGAGCACCAAAAATTCATTGCCACAGCTTTCCAAGTCTAAAGATGTTCCCCACCCTGGTGGTTCACTATATGTAGAACAGTGGACTTTCATTGACAAAAAGAAATCAAGACTACTTGACACAAGAACTTTAGGAGATATACTCGTACATGCCTCCTAACTTCAGGCCTGGACAAAGAGAGTACTGGTAGCATTTTTGTTTACCTAGCCATAACAAATAACTCACGAACCATGCGAGAACCTTCTCCAATATACTTTTGCACAAGCTCTGACCCAGATACTCGAATGAAAGTACAGTCTGTGTGGTGTGCCACAGCTCTTGCAAGCAGCGTCTTTCCAGTCCCAGGCGGACCATAGAGCAACACACCCTGGTAAAGAGAAATACATGCAGTCAGTTATTATTTGCAACTCATCACACATACTTCACCCTGACTAAAGGCATAGAAGGCAGAAGAGAACATAATGATGCTACACTAAAAGTAGACTCCAAAACCAAATAAAGGCATGTGGCAACATAAAGATAAACAGAAGGCTAGTGCAAATTTAAAGGGTTCCTGCAGTTGATTTGCAGAAGTGTTCCTTAACTACTGATTAAACGTTGTACTAAACTGGGTATGGCTGCAAATTGTGAAAGAAATGCTTGTACGCATATACCTTTGGCTGGGCAATGCCCAAGCTCTCAAAAAGCTCAGGGTGTTTAATGGGCAGCTCTATGACCTGCAGCATTCCAAAATCCTCATCAGCAACAACCAGATCCATTGAGAATACAACTGCAAAACTCAATATGTGCCCCCCCACCCTGGACATCATATCTCATCTCAGTCATGTATGATCACCTCAGTGACAGAAGCATGCTTTGTCTGTCTATTTGCTCTCACCTCTTTAATCTCTTTGATTTGTTGGTCAAGCCCTCCAATCATGTCATATGTTGAGTCTGGAACTTTTTCAACCTTCATCAGATTGATGAGTGGATCCACCTTGCTTGGGAGGATTAAGTGCAAGACATAGCTGTCGTTGCGCAGTGCAACACGTGTTGATGGTGTGATCTTATTGATGTCAATACTCTTGTCTAGATCCACCACATATTTGCCCTCTGGATGAACCTACATCCAGCATAATAGCATGTTAACTGTAGCTGATACATCAATGCCAGAACAAACAGCTTCAGATCATGATGTTATCAATTGTTTGCCATTCATTATGGCTCCTTGAATCAGAATCATTTCATTTCCATTCCTGCTCTTACCACCTTTACTTTGCCATCACAATACATACTCAATATGTGTTTGTCTCCCCAGAATAATATTTTTGCTGCTGCTCAGATCACATAAATAGGATGCAAAAGGAACCTAACATACCTTGACAAGAACTTTGGATTTGCCCATGACCTTCACAACTTCCCCCACATATGAACCTGGTTCTTGCAGCATCTGCAGCTCCTCCCTTAGCATTCTCACTGATAGTCAACAACCACTTCAGGTTAATCCAAGCTGAGAATGCAGACTGAAAAGAAAGACAAACCATAAGCCTTGAATCAAACCTACAATCTCCTGCTGCTGAAAAATGGCTGCAAACTATGTCTCTCCAATTTGGACACAGAATTCAGGACTCTGAGGAATTGTTTATGATTATACATCACCGATAATGGAATCACTCAAAGAAGGATATATCCTCTATTCCTGAGAAGGCCTCGCCGACGATGTAATCTTCGTCTTCTTCCCCTTCCCGACAGCCTGAATTAGGGCTTTCCCTAGGGTTACTACTTTTTGCATCAGGAGGTAGACATCTTGGTCTCCGATTGTTGCAGAATTCCAAAGAAGAGAAAAAAAAAAGGAGAGATTTTTTATGAAGGAAAAGGGCCACGAGGAGACGGATATGTAGAATGAAGGACCTTTGGAATTCAGGTCATTTCGCTGTGCTTCAAGGCGATGGAGGTTATGAGTCTTGACACGCAGTTGAAGCAAAGAGTCATGGATATGCGACATGTAGTAATGACGAAGACCGTCCCCGGCCTTCACCGCTCTGTTTGGCATCTCCTCCGCTCTCCCCATCGCTGCTACAATACTTGCAACTCTCTGTCTCTCGCTGTCTCTTTCTCTGTCTCTCGCTTGCTCGCAGAGCTCTGTTTCGCAACCGAGGGTTGCAGCAAAGAGCTTCGCAAACCCTAATAAACCCTAACCGAGGGTGCAAGAGCCATTCAGTTTCTTTTACTTTTCTTCTTCTCTTTTCCTTTGCACAAGTGGGGAACAGCCCTTGAGATTCGATTTCTTTTTCTAATTTTCTTTTCCTGGCACCGGCCGCGGGGGGGCGGGTCGCTCTGCTTACAATTGCCAGGGCAGCTGCTGTCCCTCGCCCAATAGCCAGTGCACCCTTCCACAACACCCATTGGGGGGGGTGGGGATTTTTTACTTCATAAAATGTTCCCAAAATCATTTATGAAAACCTAATTTAGTTATTATTTTAATATATTTCTTGGAGTTATTTATTAACAAATCATTTGACTATTCCTTAATAATTTTCCCAAATTAATTTATGAAATGTAATTTGAGTATTTCTTTTAGAATGTTTCCAAAATAAACTATGAAAACCTGATAATATTATTTCAAAATGTTTCCAAAATAATCTATGAAAAGTTTCATAGCATTTAAAAAGATTTCAACTACACAAAATACAGCAATATGGTTCAACCTAGTTAGCTACCAAATTGCCCAAATGATCAAGTGGCTCATTGCATAATGGTTGTGCTCTTCAAATGACATCCATAAGAATGATAAACATTCAACATGTTAAATTGGTAACACATGGTGGTTAGCAAAGTGAAGTGCAAGTGTATCCTTTGAGTATGTTGGAAATGATTCCATATAGTGGATTCCATATGACACTAGAATGTATGTAAGTTGCAATAAAAAACTATGGCCCATTTGTTTCAGGGTGCATCGCAATGTCTCTACCTTGAAAGGTAAAGTCAATAATATTCTTGTGGGAGGCAAGTCACATTCTTTTTCTTTGGCTTTAGTTACCTACCACAATTATGTTCAAGTCTATTCATTCAATACAACATGTATGTCAAAATAAGTTATTTTGGTGTGTGGCAAACTTGAGTTCTATTTGTTCTTAAGTTTTCATGTATCATCTACTCCTAAGTTTTTGTCTGTGTTGATGTTGAGTAAGTTGGACTCCTTAATTAATGCATCCACTATAGTTAAATAAGCACAATTGTTAAATAAACACATATTTAAAGTGATTCACATGCTTCCCCCACCTAATCTCCATTGATACAAGACTTCATTCACTTGGTTATTAATTCATGGGACATTTCCTCATGTATGTGTGTTTTACAATGTTTTTTGTTTTGTGTGTGCAAATGATGAACAAGTATATTCCTTAACATGTTAGCTAATTGCAGATAATGTTTGTTTATTATATCTATTTGGATCATGAACTTGCAAGATCTTCATAATCTTTTGGTATTATACATACTTCGCCTCTTTGCATGTATTCATTTTACTTGTCAATAATCAAGGTCAACAATTTCTTGTTTTGCTTTCTAGTTGAAAAAATTAGATCATGTTGGATTTTGATAATTCAAAAGTTGTAGGCCCATAATATGGGGCAATAGAAAAGTTTGAAAGAAAAGATTATATGTTATGTAGATCAAAATTGAAACTCTACTTAAAGCAAGGCATTTATGAAATCTAGTTGGTGGGAATGAAAAAAAGCTAACTAAAACAAATGTGAATGCACAAACTTCATACACTAAGCAAGAGAATTATGCATCTAGTTGATGATTGTTTGCCAAAAGACCATTGCCAAGGGTGTGTGGGAAGTTTTTACAAATAGACATTTTGAGAAGGGGTTAATGAATCATCTTTTCTTGACAAATTTTTTTTTTAACAACCAAATACCAAATGAGCTCTAATGAAACCATGGAGCAACATGTCAACAAGTTGAGTGCAATGGTAAAAAAGTTCGATGCCATTGGAGCTATAATGCCACCTTAGGTGAAGGTGATGGTGCTTTGCATGAGTCTTCTTAATAATTACCACCTATTGGTCACATCATTAGAGTTCTATGAATTTACCAAACTAACCTAGGAAGTTGTTACCATGAAATTATTTAACAAAGAACTCATGAGGAGGGAAAGAGGTGATGATTCCAATAAAGGTGACATAACTTTAGTTTATAAGAGTCAAAAATGTAAAAGCTTCAAAAAGAATATGAGAAACAAATCTCAAGATATTTGTAATGTTGCAAAAAGAAAGGTCACGAGGCGAAATAATGTTCAAAACAAAAAAAAGACAAAAAAATCAAGAAAGTTGAAAAAAAAGTTGATAACGCATAGAAAAATGAGCATGGAAACAATATTGTTGACCATCCAAGTAAAAAAATTGTTATTACAACTTTGTTAATGTTCGGTGATGAAACTTGGTATGTCAATTTTGGTGCCTCCATGCACCTATGTCATAGAAGTTTTTTGAATTTGAATGGCTATTATTGATAAAAATATACATGGGATATAACTCAACACAAGAGGTACTTGGAAAGGGAAAATCAAAATGAAATGATAGTGAGAGCTAACATAATCTTAACCATGTTTAATGATGTCATGTATGTTCCTAGTTTAACAAAAAAATTATTTTTGGTGAGTAAAGCAACATCTCAAAGGTATAGTGTTGAGTTTGGCAATGATGTATGTTAATTAAAAAATAGTCAAAAATATGTGGTTGTGCATAATATTTGAAAAAATTAGCTTTATGAATTATAGTGCATTACATACCATGCAATAGAATGAGCAAATGCAATGGTGTGAGTGCACATGTTGCAAGTGCAACAAAGCTAACACATGTTGCTACAAGTGCAGTAGAGTTAGTGCATGTAGTTGCAAGTGGAAGTTCTATATGATGTAAACTTATGGCATCGATTATTGGGCCATCTTGGTGTTGACAAACTCACTAGCAAAACAAATGCTAGTAGATGGATTTTCTATCCACAAGGATACAACATTGGAATTTTGCAAAGGTTGTGTGCTTAGGAAGTAGCATAGGGAACCATTTCCTATAGAAGGAGGATCAAGCATAGAATGATTAGATTAGTTCATTGCAATGTTTGGGGTTCAACAAAAATCATTTTTCTTGGAGGAGTATGGTACTTCTTGACCTTCATTGTTGACTATTTTAGTAATTTTTTTTGTTATTTTTTAAAAGGAAAGGGAGAATGTTTTTCCAAGTTTGTGGAATTCAAAATGTTTGTTGAAACCCAAATTGGGAGGAGTTAAAAATCCTTAAGAATGCATAGTAGTGACATACGAAATACGAGTATTTTTCGAAGGTGCTCAAAAAGAAGTATTTTCAAGTATTTTTAAAAAAACATTATAAAAATACAAAGGCTTGAAAATTGGCCTTTGTATCGAGTATTTTCAAGTATTTTTTAAAAAGCCCAAAAAAACGTAAAATACGTGTATGTTTGAATCGAATTGAGAGTATGTCACTACTATGCAAGAATGACAATGCTAGAAAGTTTTCTTCCAAGGAGCTTGAAATATTTTTGAAAGGTCATGGGATGCAACATCAAAAATCTATATGCTTATATCCTTTAATGAACAAAATGGAATTGTGAAACTAGTAAATCAAACAATCATGCAAGTGGCTTGCAACATGTTGCAACATAGTGGTTTGAGTCCAAAATTTTGGGTAGAAGTTATGAATATAATGGTTTAACTCAAGGTTAAAAATTGTCACAAGGTTGTGATTGGAATGACACCTAAACATGTGTGGGGTAAAAAATGTTTTTTGTGTGTCATTTAAAAGTGTTTGGGTGTGCAACATATGTGCAAAAGCTTGATGGCTCAAGAACCAAACTAAGAACCTAAAAACATTAAATGCATTTTTGTTGGAAGAATTTTAAGGCTTATAAATTCATAGAGGAATTTACAAGGAAATTGATTATAAATTAGGATGTGGTATTTAATGAAGTTATGAGAAAAGATTTTTCAATAAAAATTAAATTGTGATGAGGAAAATGATGATGAAGTGGGAATTGAAGAATCAAGTCAATAGGAAGTAAACATGCTTCCTATTGGAACGAACATACAAACTACCTAATGAAGTTATTTCAAGTCAATTTGTGAACACACTAGTAGGTGAACAAGTTGTGAATATATGAGCTCAATTAAAAAGTGCACCCATGAAGCTCAAACATTATGCTTGTGTTGCCACCATCTTTGATGAACTTGGAACCTTAATAAAAGCCCTCCAAAAAAAGACAAGATGTAGTGGGAAAAAAAAAGAGACATAGTACAATTCTTTGTTGTAGAATAAAACATGGTAGCTTGTGAAATTACTTGAAGGAAGAAGGGTTATTGGTTGTAAATGGGTTTTCAAAGTGGAATGGGATACAATTGGTGAAATTGATTGTTACAAAATGCAATTAGTGGCAAAAGGATACTCCCAAGTTGAAGGAATCAATTACAATAAAACTTTTGTGCCAGTTGCAAGATATTCATCAATATGAGTGTTGTTAGGAATAGGAGTTATGTTGGATTTTGAAATCCATCAAATGGTTGTAAAATCAACTTTTTTCCATTGTGGATTGAAGGAGTGTTTTTACATGGTGCAATCAAAAAGGTATAAAGAACTTGATTAGAGAGATTTTGTTTACAAACTTCAAAAAGCCATATGTGGGCTTAAATAATCATTTCAAATGTAGAACAAGAAGATTGATGGTTTTTTGAAGCAAAAGGGCTTCAATCAATGTAGATATAATACAACATCTATGTCTTGATGGAGTGAAAACAAGTTGTCTATTTAGTATTCTACACAAATGACTTATTGATTTTCAATAAAAATATTGATGAAATCAAAAGGATCAAAACAAAACTTTTTGAAAAGTTTGACATGAAGATTTGGGAGAACTTCCTTTTTGTTTTATCGTACTCCCAAGTTGAGGGAATCAATTACGATAAAACCAAAGATCAAATGAAGAGGATGATCAACCTTGGTCAAGTTGGATACATAGGCACCAAAGCGCTCAAGTAGTTTGGAATGGAAGAATCAAAGTTATTAATGACACCATCTTGATGTCAATGTCCAATTCAACAAGGAATAAACTCTTGGTTCAAAAAAGGAGATTGTTAAAATGGGAAAAATACCATACAATGCAACTATTGGATCAATATTGTGTATCCCATGATTACAATTGGGTTTGACATTGTGACTATAATAACAACTGTAAGTCAATTCATGTAAAAGCTAGGATACAAACATTGAAAAGTTGTGAAACGTATCATGAGGTACCTCCAAGGTGCATGTGATTATTGGCGGAATGGGAGAAAATAATGAATTGACTTTCATGTCTTACTATGACTTGAACTAAGGTGAAGACTTAGACACAAAGAAATTGACCATTGGATATGTTTTTCTTTTGGGAACTACAATTGTAGGTTGGAGTAGCAACAACAACCTACAATGGCACTATCTACTATTGAAGTTGAGTAGGCTTGCCAACCACCAAAGAAGCTCTATGGATTTGGAGGCTATTGAGTGATTAGGATTCACATAAAACAAACCTACAATAATACACACGTACATCCAAGGTAGTTTAATAGTAATCAAGAATCATATTCATCACAATAATACAAAACACATTGATATCCAACATCACTATGTGAGAGACATGGTTGTTGCTAGAGAAGTTAAATTCCTATGTTGCCCAACGTCAAGCATGTGGGCTAACATTCTAACAAAAGGCCTTTTAGGTCCTAAGCACCTATTGTGTACTTGGCCCTAGGACTTAGAAAACTCAAAGTGTGACTGAATGGGAGTGTCAAAATAAGTTATTTGATGTGTGGTCAAACTTGAGTTCTATCCACTCCTAAGTTTCTATGTGTGTTGATGCTGACTAAGTTGGACTTTTCAGTTAATGCATCCATTGTAGTTAAATAAGCACAACTATTAGATAAGTACATAGTTAAGGTGATTCACATGCTTCCTCCTACCAAATTTCCACTAATTTAGGATCTCATTTGCTTTGTTATTAATGCTTGGGCCATCTATTCATGTATGTATGTTTTACAATGCTTTTTGTTATGTGTGTGTAGATGACCAACAAGTGTATCCTAAGCATGTTAGCTAGCTACAAATAGTGTTTGCTTACTATATCTATTTGGATCATGAACTTGCAAGATCCTCATAGTCCTTTGTTGTTATACACAGTTCGCATCTTTGCATGTAATCATTCTACTTGTCAATAATCAAGGTCAACAACTTCTTGTTTTGCTTTCTAGTTGTGAGGATTAGATCATGGCAGACATTGATGATTCACATTGTACACATTGTGGTGTTGTAGATTTTCCATCTCTGTCAAGGAAGAGATCTAGCCTCTACTTAATCCTCCAGGATGTCCCATGTTGGCATTGTCATAAAAAGCAGGTCAGAAACTCAGTATAAAGATTGGTCTACTAGATCTTGTGGTTGGATTTTGAACCAGGCTGCAGCACATACACAAATGCTGCACAGTTGGTGGAAACTTTTGCTGCATCTGGATGTGCAACTAAGGTGCTCTTCCACTTGCTTGTCCTTTGGTTGTGCTTTTTCTCTTTGATTCTTGCCTTTTTCATTGTTGTGTATTGGGTGGTCTTCTTTATATGCTGTCTCAAGTCAGTGAAAGCAGTGGAACAAAACCTGTAAACGATTGTCAGTATTTTGATCAAGTTATCAGCTTGTTTTAGCAATGACCCAACTGGACTGAAATTCAACACGTATACTTCTTACCCCTACAGGTGATTGGTAAACCCATTACAATTTGATGGAGAGTTGAAGAATCAGTTTGTTGAGACCAATGTCAGGTTTGGCAACACCTGCAAGGTATATATAGAACAAGTCTGGATCACAGTTTTAGCAGTCTTCAACATGCTCCTTCCATGCAGAAGGGTAGATCATTGATTGATCTTGATGGGAGGTTGTTATCATTGTAGTTCAGGTTTTGTGGATAGTTTTGGTATGATGGGAAGCAGGAAGCATGGTTCTTGACAAGTGGATATGTGAATTGCAGGTGTGTACTCACAGCTTATTGGCAATATCTATACTGATGCTTTCTCTGCAGAAAAGGTAAATGCCAAGAGGCAGAGCCACCTGGAAAAGTACTTCCGCGTCTGGAGTACTACTTCAGCAGGCTTTATGGGAAGGCAGGTGTCTCACATTTCATTGGAATGAAATTTCCAGTTGGCAACCCCAACACAGTAACTAGATTGCACTTGCAAGATGCATAATTTTGTTGTACTGTGTGGCCAAGAGAAATCCATGTACTTGAGATTGATTGTTTGGAGGACAATGTGATGTTTTTGGTACCAGTTCATACTTGGTGAGGAAGTTGCAATGTCAAGGATGACATTGTTTGATGTAACACAGCAGATTAGGGATGCAAGTTGAGCCCAACAGGAGCAACATATGAGTGCCTTCTATCTGGAGGATCTGCAATCCTAGTGGGAGTTTTTCTGGATGCAGCAAATTATCCGAGGCTGCATATTCTCAGTCAGTGTTTGCTTCTATCTGTTAAGTCATCATTCAGCCATCAAGCTTGTGGTCCTGAAGGTGGAACAGTAGATTACAGGCAAATATCATGGTGTGATCCTTCTGCCAGAAGGTCTTGTTGAAAACATTCCTTTTCTTAGCTCTCTGGGTCTGCTGTTACAATCAACAAAAAACTTCCTTTAGTTATTTTCTATTTGCATCAGGAGTATGCAGAACTCATGTGACAAAGAAGGCTGATTTTTTGGCAACAGATTTGTTGTCACTGATGTGTGGGTGATTTTGTGGTGCTGTCATTGGTCTTTTGGGTGCATAATAGAATGTAACTTAATTGTGTTTTGTCTGTGGAACATATTGCTAACTCAGAATGCCAGTACCTGGTTTATGGAGGATTTGTACAGAAATCCAGGTCCGATCCAGTTTGAAGGTGCTGGCTCCAATTCAATCACAGAAAGCTTCAATTCAATCCACTAGATTCTATCCACAGAAGGAAACAACCACATTGGCAATATCCAGTAGCTGTGCACATACCTTGAGAAGGTAAATTGGCACAGTTCTCTTGGCTTTTTCTTGTTGGCATGAGACCAGTGCCAGTGTACAGTAAACATAAAGTGCAGCAACGGGCAGACAATGTCCACAACTGAATGCATTGATGTGGTGCATGTGTGGCACAGGTGAAGCAGATTGTGAAACCTGCCTGTTCACCAGAAGTACTTACTGCTGTGCTTTAGTTCCATCACGTCAGTGAATGATATCCTGGTGATCATGTCTGCTCCTGCTTATTGGGGTCCCTAGACCCTAAACACTTTTCTGAAAAAGAGTTTCCCTTTTTGAAAAATAGTTGTGTAGGTTTTTGTGCACCCAAATCTAGAGAGAATCAAACAGATTGCTAATGCAAAGTTGGGTTCAAGTTTTTGTAACCTGCAAAAGTTCATGTACTGTTGTGCATGCAATAATCACTCAGCTGGAGGAATTCTTTGCTTGCTGATAACTTTGTTTTGATTGCAATTACATTCAGCGCAAGAAGCAGCAACCCTTTCAGTCTTCAACTTCTGTTTCCTGATTTCATTGATGCTTTGTATCTTCTGCATCAAGTGAATACCTAGGAGCTGATAACCACTTTGGGCATGAGAAGAACATATTTGAATCTGACCCTTGCAGGCCCCAGACAAGATCTCAGAGTATTGCCTGGTATTGTCTGGGTGTCTGTCAACAGATTTGTGCATCTTCTTCACCTTATGCCTGCCTGAAGAGACATGTAAATGTCCCAACTCTCCATATCGCATTTCCCTTGCTCAAACTGAAAAATGGGGACATTTTTTTTCACCTGCTATACAGCTATTAACAACCTTTGTTCAAAATACACTATACATTTTCACAGTCCCATGAGTCTTGCTTTTGCAGTGTGACAGATGGGCTCTCCTGATTTTCAACTCTTTGTATATTCCTGTGCTAAATGCTGGATAAGGTTCAAGTCCAAAACACCTTTAGCACCCCATCCTTTTCGTCCATCTTGCACTTGTGGCCTAAATTTCTCATAAAGATGGTATGCCTCATTCCCAATCTTGTCAGAAGGAATTGCTCTTGCTAGCTCTTCCATTGCAGCTGCACATTAAAAAAACCTCATGTTCATAAGCAAAAAGGATCAAGAAACTTAGCTCATAATGCTCATATAGATTCTCTAAGTTTCACTTCTGCAAAGTACATTTCCTTGAGTGCATATGGATCCACATGAGGTTTGCAATGCTGTTGATTTGAGCTCTGTCATAACATCATACAATCAGAAATCTTAACCAATGATCTGCAACTGATGCATTTTTTTGCAGCATCATAGTCAGAAGATTGCTGCAGAAATCAATGAAGATTGTTGAAGAAATCAAAGTGCTATGAAAGCATTTCTTACCTTTCACAGGATCAAAATCCACACCTGATGCTCGATGGAGGTATGCACTCACCACGTTTGGATAAATCGGTTTACCATTCTGGACTGCAGGACGAAGTCCATTCTCTAATCTTTTACCAGGAAGCTTCATTCCAAAGACCTCAAACCTCTCCACCTCCTCCAACTTTCTTTTCTTCCGGTTTTTGGAACCACCCTTCTCAGCTGCCTTTTGAACCTCTGATTCCATTTCATCATCAAAGATGCCAATCCGCTTGCCCTTGGTGCGAGCAAAAAGACCTGATATGAATTTTCCAAATGATAATCCTTCCTCAAATGTGTAGCCCTCTCTCTCTGCAACGACTGCAACCCACAGTGTAAGTACTGGTGCACGATTTATGAGGACTTGTTTAGGTCCTTGTTTCAACTCACCATTTCCATCACCCTTTCTGTCTTCTGCCTTGTGTTCTGAAGCTTCATTTTCTTCAGGTTCTTGCTGGGACTGCTCTACTAAGTCCTGCTCCTTCTCCTTTTCTTCCATCTTTTGCTCTGAGGCTATGTTTTGCTTGGATTCCTTAGTGTCTGAAACTTCAATCTCTTCAGGTTCTTCTTGCTTGGACCTCTCTGCTAAGTCCTGCTCCTGCTTCCCCTTCTGCTCTTCCTTTTGTTCCTTCTTCTGCTCTGAGGCTACATTTTGCTCAGATTCCTCAGTGTCTAAACTGTTAATCTCCTCAGGTTCTTCTTGCTTTGAACTCTCCACTAAGTCGTGTTCCTCCTGCTCTTCCTTCTGTTCTGTCTTCTGCTCTGATGCTATGTTTTGCTGGGATTCCTTAGTGTCTGAAACTTCAATCTCTTCAGGTCCTTCTTGCTTGGATCTCTCTGCTAATTCCTCCTCCTTCTGTTCTTCGTTTTGTTCTGTCTTTGACTCTGCAATAGACAATCTGTCAATGTTGAATTCCAGAGAAGCAATCCATCATGTGAACTGTGGACCAAAATAAAGCACAGCATAGATGTGTTCCTGAATCATGTGTAAGGTTGAAGCAACAAACCTTGCACAATCACATCAAGAGCATCATCATCTCCATCATTTTCCAATATCACCTTCTCAGAATTTCTCATTTCTGACACAAAAAACTCAGCAACGCAACTTGAACATGACACAAAAACAACACAACCTTCAAGAGTAAAACGATAGGGAGCTTTACTGATTATCACTTTCTGCCCTAAACCCTAAACCTATACTGTTTAAGAAACCTTGAACTGAACTTCTTTCGCAGGTCTGGGATCAAGCTGCTCAGAGATGGGAAGACAAATGGGTTTAGAGTTTAGGGTTTGCAGGAGATGACAAGATGCTCAGAATTTTTTTAAGATTGCATAGGAAATGCTATTGTTGCTGCATAAACCCTCCATACCCTAAGCAGACGGGTTGTTGCCGGAAGCAAATTGCGAGGCTCG
>Ga0209208_10005539_pt1 | contig 17585 bp, 8 predicted proteins | sample S1TSphfallax_3_FD_187694 | JGI IMG/M metagenome (GOLD analysis project Ga0209208, IMG submission 187694) | Host-associated microbial communities from peat moss isolated from Minnesota, USA - S1T2_Fd - Sphagnum fallax MG (SPAdes) (version 2) | ecosystem: Host-associated > Plants > Peat moss >... | reverse complement strand
AATCAAAAGGCTCGACCCAAAACAAAAAAACAAATTATGCACATTTAAAAAGTACTTACCTTCCCAACCTATTTATCTACCTAGCTAGGTAGGTACCTAGTTTGACCTACCCACCTAGGTTGACCTATGTACCTACCTACTTAAATACCTACCTATATGAATAAGTATTTAACCTAGGAAAGTAGAACCTACCTACCTATTTTTTTATCTAAGTAGGTAGGTTGGTATGTAGCCTAGGTTTGTAGGCACCTATTTATGTACCTACCTAGGTACCTACCAATTTAATATATTTATTTTTATTTAAAATTTTAATGCCACGTGGCATACTCACATTGGGCCACGTGTCATAATATAATATCATCAAAGTATTTGAATTGAACGTCCTAGATTATTTCATAATAATAATAATAATAATAATAATATAAATAATCAAATATTAAGACATGTGGCAGCACATCATTTGTCCTCAATTGTGACCAAAATAGTTGCATCTTAGTCGCATGTGACAATACGTATACAATGAAGTCAAATGATGAAATGTATTTGTTGACTTTTTTTTCATACAATACCCTTTGTCATTTGCGACTAATTTATCACATGCGACTTGTCTTAGGCGACTAAAAGGATTTTAGTTGCAAAATGTCTCTTGCGACTAAAATTTAGTCGCAAAGACTAGTTGAAAATACATGTTTTTCTTCTAGTGTTAAGGAGAGCCAAATTTGGCACTTTTATTAAATGCATCAAAAGTATACACCTTTGAAATGTGTTGCATTTATTTTTGGGTTTCATTTTTGGTATATGGGATTTATATTTTAAATTTCACAAATTTAGTGATGTCTAATTTTTATTTTTTAAAAAAATATTCATATAGTTATGGTATATGCAATATGATAAAACTAGTTTTTTGTTTTATATTATGTTAACTTTTGGTCTAAATTAGTCAATCACGAAATGTTTGACATGGAATTTAAAACTGGCACACTTCACATTTTTGTCATCTTCCATTTGAAAATGATTTTTTGTCAATATTTTAATTTATTGCATACTTATGGTCATCACCTTTAAAAAACCAAATTGTGATATGATAATTATCAAATCCTGCAAATGGCTCACAAACCTATTCCAATCACATGGAATCACAATGTTGAATGTATATATTTTTACTGTCTAATATCTTGTGATGTACATTTTTTTGTACAAATATATTCTAACATCACATCATATGAAAAAAAAAATGTAATTCTTTGACATTTGACTTCGTTGTGTTTTGACCTACCATAATATGCAAAAACATTGTGAAATTCCTTTTTAATAATGATATGGCCAAAATTCAAACCCAATTACCTTGAAAAATAATGCAATGTGACAACATCTTGGTCCCCCCTAATGTGCTTTCACCCTTCAAACAATTTTTGGTTGAATCATTCAAACCAAAAACTAGTACGATCTAAAACAAGAAACATGTCATATTATATTATATATACCATAAATATACCGCATTATTATTTAAATTTAATCTTAATTTATTTTTCAAATAATATTAGATAACATTAACTTTGTGAATATCAAAATATAAAACCTAAACCCCAAAATTAATTGCAACACATTTTGAAGGTGTATACTTTTGACACACGTGATGAAAATACCCAAGTTGGTATCCCTATAATGTGCTTTCACCCTTAAGCACTTTGATTTTACATTGTCACAATGTCACAAAGGAAATGTCAATGGCTCTTTTTAGCATAAATATATTGGAGGTGTACAACTCATTTGAGAAAATTTTGATTCAATGCATTAAGCTTGGAATGTGTTTCTTTGTGATTCATGTATGGATTCAAAATATTTTTGTTTCACAAGAGAATAAAAAGTTATTATTAGAAGGTGTGCTTAGAAGGTTGTTTTAGTTGCACATCTATAACAATTACATTTCAACAAGGTGAAGGTGGAATCAACCTTTGGGGGATTAAGATTTAGGGTGCTAGGCCAAAATGCCCACATTTGGTTGTTGGCACCAATGTGCCAAAAAATAGGTTGCAGTACGTCGTGCCACATTGGAAAAATGGAACATGGTAAACACATCAGCACCATGTCATATGCCACATCATGCCTACACAACATGGTTAATGACTAGTAGTCAAGTTTGCCAAAGGTTATACATGCAAGGATTTCTTCACATCCTAGGATTTCAGCATATATTAGTACAAATTTCCCACTAGTGTTGGAAGTTTATGTTTCAATGTTTGTTCCTTCGATCTAGGTTCAATTAACCAACCCATACCCATGCATGGACATGTACATTGTAAAAAATAATTGTTTCCATTAAATTATTTTGGATTGATCTTCCACTTGCTTCAAGTCTAGGGTTTAACTTTAAAGGCACCCCATTCAACCTAACAAGGGTTTGTTTTGCTTAGTTGTTTCCACTTGATTAATTTTGTCCAATGTTCTTGCACTTACTTCAAGTTGAGGGTTTTAGTTCAAATTTGTGCCAAATGCATACACATTTGAGGGTGTCACAACTCTTAAGTTGTTTTTTCACAAACATAATTTAAAGCTAAATTGCATTGAAGCAATACCCATCATGGCCTAAGGTTGTTTTTCAACATGTCTATTACCTCATTTCAATGAAGGGTCAATGGATGAATCTTGTAGCCATTACCATTTAAAATAATATTGTAAACCCAATAAATATGTTGTAAGGGACCATTTCATCTTGTTAAAATTCCTAATTTCATTGTTTTGACATGTGCATCACGGGTTTTGCTTGATTGAAACACCATAAACTATACCTTCTACCATTGACCTTGCATTCTTAATTTGGTACACCTTGCCAAATTCTAGTTTTGGCAAAGGTTCATATCCTACCACAAATGCATTCATGTCCAATAATGATGCAAGTTGGATTTTATTATTATTTCCATGTTCATAATGACAAATTGAAACTCCATTGTGGTCATTAGGAGGTCATGTGTAGGACAATGTTCCTCATGATCATAATACATTATAACACATTGTGTCCTTTTCAATTAGACCTAAAAATGATTGTTTTATTTTTTGATTACATCTATAATTATTTAATCACATAAATCACTAAGTAGTGGCAAAGGAAATCAACGTGCCATGTGGCATCATAGTTTTTTGTTTATAAACTATAAGAAAAATGTCAATTTGCAACTATAACATAATTGTAACCAACATTACAACTAAAATTGCTTTAATTGCATAAGTGAAGTTGCATTCAACATCTAGTCACAAATCATAATTCAATATGACATCACCAAAATGGACCATGGATGATGTACATGGTTAACATATACATGTTCATCCTTTGACCATCCATATAACATTTGCAACTAAGTTTTCTTTTTGCAATTATTTTTACAACTATATAATATCCACACATTATTTGTCATGTGTTTTAGATTAGAATTTTAAAATATTAATGATTCTATATGTTGAAAAAAATCCATGCCATTGAATTCCAACAACTAGCTATGATGGTGCCACTTGGTGATACCAAAATCCAACATGTGGCACTATGAGGAATTTTGGTTGAAAATTCTTTTATTATTCAAAGATTGATCTAGACCATCCATTATGAACATTCATTTTAGATGGTCCTAAATTGTGACATGTGGCACAATTAAAATTTGCCACATGGCATACTTATATTTTGAAAAAAACAATTCAAATGAATATTTATTTGAGTTTGTAAATTGGTAGGTACATTGGCCAATGTCAATAGGTAAGTAAAACTAGGTAGACAGGTAATTAAGACTTATGTACCTACCCACTTACCCACCTAGTTAGGTAAATAGGTAGGAAGGTAAATGAAATGGAAAGTAACCATTTCATTTTATGTTTTGCTTTTAAGATTAAGTTTATTTGAGCACATCCAAATGGCACATTTTTAAAATGTGAAAACATAAATGAACACACCTTTGTTATATAATTTACCACATGAGATTGGAGGATGAAACATACAATTAAATTTTTTAATTGCGATTAAAAGGATTTTTCCATATGCTCTGTGTTTATATTTAATTTTGTAAATTATACAACTAAATACGTAAATAGGAACCTAATTAATTAACTAGTTAATTACCTACCAAATTAATTAGTCATTAACTAATTATCTACCTACCTACACACTTACAAACCTACTTATAATTACCTACTATTCTTGAATTATTTAATTCCAGAAGTAGCATTATTTTCATTTCATACATTCTACTAACTAATCAATTTATTCATAATAATAGTTCATTAAAATTTTTAAATTTTAAGGAAATTAATTATTTAATATATAAATCAATAACTTTTCTTGACATTAATTTTTTAAATATTATTTATAAACTTAAGAAATTAAAAATATTGACTATTTAATTTACATCATTATTTAATAAATAATATTTTATATTCATTATTGAATTCTGAGCTTATTTAGTCAATAATCAGTGTTAATTGATCAATAATAATAATTAATTAATTTAGCTCATGAATAAATTTAAAATATATATTTATTAACCATAATTATTGATAAGTAAATATGAATCATTGGATAATTCATTAAAAATAATATAATATTAATTTATTTCAGAATGAATTATTAATTAGCTTTCAGTAAGTCTTAAACCAAATAATAATTATTAATTATAAGCTTATGAACTAAATAAAAGATTTATTTGCTTAATAATTAATAATAACTATATAACTGAACTTGATATTTTCTAATTAATAATTTTAAAAACTACATAGCTATTTAATTATTTAATAATTAACTTATTCATTAAGTAGTTATAGGTTATAGATTGATTAATAATTTAAAAAGAAATAAAGAAATAAAAGAAATATTGAATATCATTTATTTAAATAATTTATTTATTAAATAATAAAATTACATTACTAATTAACAAATTGTAAATTATGTATTTATTATTCAGTATTAAAATATGAAGTATATTTTTAAATTATATTACTGAATTATTAAATAAATAAAATTAATGTTTTTTTTTCTTTTTTCATTTCAATCAATTAATTATCAGTAATAACTAATAATTGATTAATCAATAAATCAGTTGTAACTAATCATTTATTATTCCATATTTCAGGTTATTTAATCAATTAGTTGATCGTACTACTTTATCAAAAATTAATATTGGTTTAACATGAAGATTATATCATCTTAATATGCCCTCGATGTTATAATTTGATTATACATTAAATTGAACATAGTATATTTATAAACAAACCATTATATATATATTTATTTATTTATTTATTTATTTATTTATTTTGATATTTTCATAATTTTCACTAATATGTGTTTAATATAAGTTGAATATAGGTTAAATACATTTAAATATGTTAGATAGGTTTAATATATGTATAATATACCTTGATTAGATGTTATATATATTATAAATTTAGTCCAAGACACCTTAGTGAACATAAAATGTATAGGCACATCACAAGAAATAACCAAATTACAATTGATTTTGTAATTAAATGAACATAAAGGCTTATTCTTGGATGAAAAACCAATATCAATATCAAAAGATGTATAATTTAATAATCGACCAAAGTATGATTGGGGTACCCAAAAGGACCATCTCATTTTATATTCACTAGAACCCATCACTTAAACATGTTGAAATTTAATGACACATTCATATTGAAAGTTTAATTTTATTCATATATAAATACATTACAAAAGTATTATTATATGCATAGAATGTCAAATTTGAACAAGTTTTAAAGATTCCTACCAAGTCTTTGAAAAAAATCCATGACTTTGTTTAATGAGGATAAAAAGAGTTCAAGGACTTGTAAAGAATGTTTAAACAATTTTTTTGGCCCGAGATTTTTACCACAAACATTTTATGTGCTAATGTGTATAAAATGTATGAATGTGACAAAAAGCAAATGCCCTATTGTAATGTAAAAAGTTTCAAAAAATCAAAATTTTGAGAATTTTGGGCCATTGATAGAACATGGCCCACAATGGAAAAACCTTACTATTCTCACTTTCATAAGTGAAAACAATAAATACTTTAGAGGCCTACATAAAATTTGGAACAAAATTATTTCATTTGACATGAGAAAAAAAGGTAAAATGTAAGACAAGACATGGGAAAAGTGAAGAAAAAGGTGATTTTGGGAGTCTAGGAGTGAGTCCTTATGTTTCAAAAGGGGTACCCCAATCATGTTTGGACCTAGTCGCACCATAGTCATAAAAATAATAATAAAATTAAAAAGATGGTGTTATAGCCACAAAGTCTAAAACACGAAGTGTGTAATACCAAAGTATAAACATATTTTTATTGTGATAAAGTATGAAAATTTAAACATGAAAAAAATAGGATAAGGTTATGGTGTAGGATCCAACATTAAATTAATGTTGAATAGATTAAAGGTAACGGGGTTTCTACTTCTATTTATACCCCTTTGGGGACCTATTTCAAAAATGCTTCCATGAAGGTTTCCATGTGCCCATTGAATAGAGAATCTTCGCAAAAAAAAATTTAATTACAAGTGAAATATGAGTTAACTATGATTTAATTAATAATGAATAAAAAGTTAACTGATTCAACTAATAGTTAGGATTGGATTAAAAGTGGATTAGAAATGGAATGTGAGTTAACTAAGAGTGGACCAAAAGGGGACTAAAAGTGAATTATTAGTTAATTAGAAGTGAACTGCAAGTCAACTAGGAACAAACACAATGCACAACACAATAGTAAGGTGGTTTCAAAATCCAAAAAACTGAAATTTAATTACACAAATCCTTATTTATCTCGAACATGAAAAGTCTAGAGCCACATTCACACTAGAATTGATTCCAACCCGTCTTACTTGAAGTTACATAAATAATTAAGATAAAAACACATAACTATCATAAAACTTTTGACATGTTATTAGGTGTAAAAATGATAAAACATAGTTGCAAATGATGAATAGTTGCATGTGGTCACAAATTGAATGATTAAATAATACAAAATTATAATAGTGATAGTCTATATAATAACTTGTTGGTTTTTGGGGCAAAATATTTCATTACTTCTCAATTTGTGTTAATATATATTTGTGATGTGGAATATTTTAGTTGAAAATATCATTAACCTTTATGACTAACAACAATTCAATCTCCCATGATGATGACATGGCGTGCCATGTGGCAATAAGGTGTTGTGACTTTTGTCAACATCATGATTTGTAATATTAGTTTTTATGAAATTTCATTTATTAGTTAATAAAAAATATCATTATTTTTGTGATTAACAATAATTTAATCTCGCATGATGATGACATGGCATGCCACATGGCAACAATGTGTTGCAACTATAGTTAGCATCACGACTCATGGGTGCAACAAAACATGATACATGCAACTATTAAATGAATGTTACAACTCAAGTCCCTAGTTATCAAATAATATACATACACATGACATCACAAGAGAAGTTATAAAACCCAAAGATGTGTTGTTGTGGCCAATGTAATCACGATAAATGACAACAAATCCCCATTGCATGATTAATGGTGAATGTTTACATCTCCAAATGAAGAAATATTAAATAAAAATTTGACACATGGCTAAAAATGGGACATAATATACATGCAAGTATTATATGAACATTGCAACTTTATGTCCTCAATTATCAAATTATAAATTAACACATGGTATCATAAGAAAAGTTACAAACCCCAAATATGCATTGTTGTGACCAATATAATCATGACAAGTGGTAACAAAACTAATCCCCATTGCATGATTAATAATTAACATTTACAACTTCAAGTGAAAAAATGTCAAATAGAACTTTGACACATGGGTGCAAAAAAACACAATACATGTGACTATTAGATGAATGTTCTAACCACAAGTCATTAATTATTTAATGGTAGATTCACAAATGGCATCACAAATATCACAAATGGAAATGTAGTTTAAGCAACCCCTAAGTAGGCTTTTAAGTAGCTTAAGTAATCCTTAGGTAGCCACTAAGTAACCTAGTAGAGTAAGTAGACCCTTACATAGCCTAAGTAGCCTAGGCAACCCCTAAACATACCCTTTTAGGTAAGCCCCTATGTAGCCTAGATAACCCCTAGGTAGGTGTTTAAATAAATTGGGTAGCCTAATGTAGGTTGAATAGGTCACATAGTTCATTTTTTAATATTAAAATGTGATTACATTTTGTGTTACATAAAACAAGTTGGTGCAATGGTAAAGACTTTACCCCTCGATGTGGAATTGAAAGGTTCAAATCTATAATTTTACAACTTATCTACCTTAGTTTAGGTAGTTTACATGGATAATCTTGATTAAGGTGTGTAAGGTGTGTAAGGTATGTCACTCAAGCTCTTACATAGTCCATTTTTTAGTCTAGTTAATTTAGGCTTGGTAGGTTAGGTTGTTTAACCCAAGTGGCCTAACCTATTTAAACTAGGACGTAGCATAGGTTACCTTAACTAGCTTGGGTTTTGACATGCAATCATATAAGTAATGTTTTGGCATAGTGAATTGATCAAAACATTTACATACTTATCAACCCTTACTATTCAATAAAAAGTTAACAAATAGATTTCACACCCAATTCACTTTTGGTCATGTGCCATTCATAGTTGAACACATGTGAATGAATTTTTTTGCACTTTTATATGAAGGCATCCTTTATAACACCATGTCTTGTTAAATGACTAGGTTGACATGACATCCACATCAATTTGCACTTTACACATCACATGATGGAAATTTATGACATGGAATTTTAATATTATCATAAAATATAAAAAGGTTTGTTGATAATGCAACTAAACTTTACAAAAAAATGCCACATCATTGTCCCTTACAACTAGGTGGGTGAAACCACATGGGTTTAACAATTCGTAAGTTGTTGATCACATATGTCTTTTGCAACTAATGTTTAATTGCAAATGGAAATTACAAACCCAAAATGTGTTGTAATGATGTCATCCGGTTACACCTTGTTTTCATTTTTTAGTTTGTATTACAAAAATGTCATCTCTAGAAAAAGGCAAAATCCACCCCTCATCATAGCATCCACTTATTCTTGGGTGAGTTTCACACCATTTTTCATAGTCCAAACTTTAGGAATGTGTGGTTTTATTAACATTCTCTTAGGTATAGTTCCCCCAATACAATAAATCTTGTTTAAAAATTAGAAAAACCATGATTTAAAGATTTTTTTTGTGAAAAGGGACGGTTGGTGTGAGCCCAATATGACAAGCATGGTGTCATAACCCCTTTCCTTACAATGCAAACTAATGTGCTACAAGGTAACAACACAAATGGGATCAAATGTTGCACATAAAGGTTCAATACGAGTTGGAACAAGGTTAGGTTAAAATTTGTTGTGCTTGAAACCGTGCTTAAACTTCCTCCATGTGCAAAGGAAGAACTTGCTTGAACATAATTGGGGTTCAAGACAAGACTTACTATACTTGGAATTGTGCCTAAACATTTTCCATTGGTAACCTACATTTTATTGTGTGGGTTTGAATATATTATTCTAACCCTACTCCCATGCTATGTAATTTAGTTCCAACCATTAACCTTCAAACAAACCGAGCAAATTTGGTTAGGCTTTTGGAATGTTTAGTAGTCCTTTATATAATATGATCCATTTTGTTGGGCCTTGATCCTACATGCAACCCTTTTGTGAAAATCTCACACAAACTAAACTAGGAAAAAAATCATAAAATATCATGGAATGTGGTATCTAATACAAATCTATCTTCCCAAATATACTCTAAAACCTTTACACTACTAAATTTGTTATGGCATTAGACAACATAGATGGTCCTATTGATTGACCTTGGATCAACATCATGTTCTTTGGTAAAAACTTGAGATGCAAGTATAAAAAACACAATGTTATGAAACAACATAGAAATGAAAAATGAAATGTAAGATTTCATGATCAATTTGGGCATTTACATCAAAGGTTTCCATCTTGGGGTTTTTCAAGATGTTAGGTGTGGAATTTTTTACATGTAAGCATTCAAAGGGATTTTAGAAGTTTCTTAGACACTTTAAACATAAGAACCTCAATAGACAAAAAAACAAAAAAAAAACAAAGCTTGAATTCAAGTTTGATCCCAACAATCATCAACTCATTCTGGGCACCTATGAAAATTCAAGGAGGAACCCAAGCTTTAGGTTTATGTTTAGACCCAAATTCAAACTTGGGTCCCAATTTGGGAGTTCAAAACTTGCATAACACAAAAGGAGCCCATAACATAAACAAAAAGTATGAATAACACAAACAAAACTTAAGTTTGGGCTCCAAGCATCTACATGCAAGCTACTTTTGATGTTGAAAGTAACATGACATTTCCAAAAAACAAAAATAGTTTGAGTTCAAGCTTGGTCTTGAGCTCAAATATAAGTTTGATTTCTGAAATCAAAGGAAAATGAACAATGGTTGAACTTGAGCTCGATTTGATGCTCAAGTTTGAGCTCCAAGTTGAGTGCATCAAAACAACAACAAAGAAAAAACTTGATAAATTTTTAGAAAATAAACCTTGTTGATGAAGTTTTCCTCTTTGATGGTCTCCACAACCTCAAGTTTTCCTTGCCTTCTCCTTTTTCCTACACAATGAAGTGCACAATGAAAACTAAACTCATGTAGACTACATATGACAATGAATTATACTCACCAAGACTACATATACACTCCTAAACCTTAAATTTTATGAACTCAAACCCTAAATGTTTTTGGTCATACTAAGTGATGAACATTCATTCTTCCATGCTCATCTCATCATCCTCAAACTTTGGGCAATGTTCTTCTATTGCAATTACTTGATATGAGAAACAAAAATCCATATTATAAATCCAAGAATTTTTACATTGAGATTTGAAAATTGAGTTCGGTATTGTGAGAATCCAAAATTTCCATATCATTTCTTCCTTCCAACTTTTCAATCTCCTTCATAGATGCACTCAAAAAAATTAACTCCATGACCTAAGAAAATTATGAAAAAAATATGTCTATCTTTTTTTTAAAATGGAGAAATACTTACTTACAATTTGCTATCGTGGAATCCTAAGAGCCCATCTTCTAGTCTTTATGGTCACTATTTTTGTTGTTTTTTGCCTCCCCTTTTTGTGTGTCCAATTGTGTTTGTGCCTTCTTTCTATGGAGCTTGCTTTTTCATTACATTAAGTTGTTGCATATGGGAAATTATTTTTTCACCTAAAATCTTTCACATATATATAACATCTGTAACCACATATATCGTATGTCACTCAATGTAAAATGTGATATATTGGCATCTATAAGTGTTTAACAACACAATTTTTTACTTTTAAAAAAAATCAAAAACCCCTTCCATTGTGTTCAAATTTTGTGTTTAAGTTGATGATTGGTATGCAAACCTTTTGAATTCTACATTTCCTATAACTTATCTTTCAATACTTAAACATTTTATTTTTAAATAATCAACATATGTTTAATCAAGTTAGATAATAAATGTTATTGACCATTTTGTTTCCTATGATATCCCAAATATGGATGTAATTTTCACATTTCAGAAGTAATTTAAATATCTTTTAGATATAATCAAATTATGTGGATGCAATAATTTTTTCATGTTGGAAATCAAATTGTTGCTTTTGTGGACCAACATAATCCTTTGTCAATTTTTAGACCATCATTAATCATTTACAAAGGCTTTGGCCATTGCAATAGGCACATGTTTTCTTTATGGTCAAGATTGTTAGTCCCACTTCTTATAATGCATTTGTATGCTATGATAAATAACAATTTAATTTGATCTCATACTAGTAGATGATATCATATCATATGGGATGTCTATATTCCATTTGTGATGATGACATGATTGTAGATTATGCCGAAGTTTCCTTTTGGTTAATATGATGTATGATAGCATTAATATTATAGATTCATACATCATAATACCTATTCTATGATATGTTAACATAGAATTATTCCATGACACAACTATCCAAATTTCAACATGATATGCTATATGTCATAAACACCAACATCAAACATGATCATATGATGAATGGAGTTCATTCACATGGATTCCAACAATGATTTCATAGTTCACTTATAATTAATTTGTAGTCCACTTATAATTAACTCGTAGTTCACTCCTAATTAATTCCTAGTTCATTCTAGTTCATTTTCAATTAATTTATAGTTCATTCCTAATTAATTTATAGTTGGTTCATAATTAACTTTTAATTCACTCTTAGTTAACTTTTAGTTAATTTGTAATTTGTTTGTAGTTAAAAAGTTTTGAAAGAAGCTTTCTAAAGCTTCCATGGTTAATGGGCACATGAAAACCTCCATGGAAACTTCATTGAACTAAATCCCAAAGGGGTACAAATAGATGTAGGACCCCCCATTACTTTCATTCGTAGTTCAAATCAAGTACGAGGTACAATCTTACACCATAACCTTGTTTTGTTTCTTTTGTGTTTTTGTTTTCTTATTTCATTGCAATAAATATATGTTTATACTTTGGTATTGCAAATTTTGAGCTCTTCGCTTTATTTTTTATGCTCGTGACATTTTGAATAGATTCTTATTAGGCCTATGTCTATTCTTATCATCAATAAAGTTTAGTTTTTTGGAGTTGAGTGTGGATTACTTGTCTTTTTCAAATCATGATAAATTTTCAAGAAGGTGTGGATTACCCATTTTTTGGAGTAATGATTGAAGTTGTGGATCACCCACCTCTTGTCAAAATCACGTTTTACTTATTTCTATAGTCATGTATACATAATTAGAAGCGATGGTTGTGTCCATGGAAAAAGTCCTTGATTCACTTAGACACATGTAATAGGAAAATCAATCACTTTGTGAATCCATTGTTCGTCTTTAAAATATTTGAACATTAACATCATTAGGGTGTGTTCCTATAACATCGTTTAGGCAAAAGAACCATGAATCAATCTTCCTGACAAGTTTGATGGGATTCGTTCAAATTTTTTATTTTTTTACAACCAAGTGTGTTTAGTTATTTGGTTGCACCTACATTGCTACCCAGGTGGCCCAACATAAGTTGGTCTTATAGGCACCTTGTTATTAGGCACAATTTTTTCAACATGGTTTGTTGCAATTTAATCTTTGTTGTTGAATGTTTTTGAAGCATTTGTTGAATAATTTAGTGCCACTTTTGGATTTTCAAACAAAAAGTGAACATCAACAAACAACTTGTGATCACTTTGTCAAAAACCTCACCTAGCAACTATGTGCATTCAAGTTCAGATAATTGGCATGGGATATTTCATGGGATGAAACTACATTCATGAATCAATTCCAATTTGGATTACATAATCATGTCAAGGATTTATTGCTAACAATGCCATATCCTATGACATTGAATCAAGCCATTGGCTAAACTATTCAATGTGACAATATGATTTTGAACATTAAAAAAGTTGTTGGGAACCATTGCCACTCTAGGGAAAATTCATGCCCACCACACCATCCCCACTAATGGTGTTTGCATCAAAAGATGATCCCATGCAAATTAATAAGATGCAATTCAACCATTCACCAAACAAGAAAAACAATGATGACGTGTGAACAAATTATGTTTGTACTATGGAAAACCAAGTCACATTGCTAGCAATTGTACAAAGAAACAAATGTAACACACATCCCAAGCCACTTATGTCAACAACCTTCATCTTGAAGATTTGGGGAGCAAAGATGTTTAATATTAATAGGGATTGTGAAATTGGACCTTGATGCATCATGCAATCAAAATAGCCCCAACTTGTCTTCAAACCCAAAACCTTGTTTCTTGTTGCCAATCATGATCAAATGTAACAAGTACACGACAATGAAGACTAAAGCACTACTTGACTTTGGTGCATTTACATGTTTCATTGACAAGGAGTTGGTCTAACAACTTAAGTTACCCTTGGTGAAGAAGATCACACCAATGGCAGTGGAGGTTATTGATGGTCGAAACTTCTTTTCAAGTCCTATGATGCATGAAACCAAGGAATTGGAAATTACCATTGGGTCACATACAAGCAAAGTTGTTTTCAATGTCATTTCCCCCCCCAACAAACCCTACCATCATTGGGTTATTTTGGTTCAATCTACACAATCTGTGAGTGGATTGCCATATAAGGAGTTTTCATTTTGAAGCGCCAAAAGAAGAAGCATCAAAATGTAAGGCTTTGTTTATTTGGTGAAAATCAAGATTACCATTTAGGTGCATTGGAAGATGATCCAAGATCTAATCAATGCATGTAGAACCTAGAGTGTGATAAGAACCTTAGGAATGCGCAAAGACCCAAATAATAAAAAAATATATTTGTGGGGATAAGAACATTCATGCAAGTTGTAAAGAAAAAATATGAATTATATATATATATATATGTTTCCAACACAAGACCTAAGGTGAAGTAGCGTGAGATTTATAATACCAAACATATAAAAATGTTTTTGAAAAGAAAAATGCTAACATGATGCATGAGCATTGACCATACAATTGTGTTATTGACCTTGAGGAGTGAGCATGACCCTAATTTGGACCCATTTACAACTTGATTCGAAATGAACTAATAGCACTTTGGAAGTACATTGATGAAAAGCTTGAAAAATGATTTATTCAACATTATAAGTTTCTAGTTGGTGCTCTAATCCTATTTGTCAAGAAGAAATATGGTTTCAAGTATGAATGTGTGTTGATTATTGTGGACTAAATCAATTCACCATCAAGAACCAACACATTTTGCTTATGATATTAGGGTTGTTGGATCAATTAAGTCATGTTAAATTTTTCACCAAAATTGATCTATGTGGTGCATATAAGTTAGTGTGTATTCAAGAAGGTGATGAATGGAATTTTTGTTTTCAAACTTGTTATGGCCATTTCGAATACATGGTGATACATTTAATGCCTACCATTTTTCAATACTCAATGATTTTTTTTTCCATGAATACTTGGATGATTTTGTGGTTTGTTACATCAATGACATCCCCATTTTTTCCAAGAACATGGAGGAACATGAACAACATTTTCAACTTGTTTTGTACAAGTTTTAAAAAGTTAGATTTTACTTTAAGTTGGAAAAATGCAAATTCCATCAAATTGAAGTGGAATTCCTTGGATATATTATATCTAGAGATGGCATTCGCATGGATCCTCTCAAGGTCCAAACCATTGTGGATTGGGTTACCCCAACTTTTTTTCATGATATTTAATGCTTTCTTGGATTTGAAAACTTCTATTGACACTTCAATGCACATAATTCCATGAGAGTGACCCCTTTCATTTGCCTAATTTGAAAGGATCAAACTTTTGTTTGGGGACAAAGTGGAGTGTGCTTTTTAAATTTTCAAGGCTTCTTTTACAACCACCTCACTTCTAATTCATGCAAATCCTTTTCTACCATTTATTTCAAAGACAAACGCTTTTAACTTTGTATTAGGTGTTGAGTTTCACAACTTGGATAAAACAACCTTTTTCATCATTTTGGTTTTCATTTTCATAAGTTTTTCTTATTGAAATAAACTATGAGATTCATCATAAATAACTTTTGGTTATTCAAAGGAGTTCAACACGAAATCATTGTGTATTCTGATCATAAAAATCTCCAATATTTCATGATTGTTCATGTTTTGAATTGACGCCAAATTCAATGGGCATTATCTTTGTTTCAATTCTGCCTTGTCATCATGTTGGGCCCCAATTAGCCTAACCCAATTTTGGTTAAAATTAGATAGTCGATTAATAGAATTTTGGGCTAACCCTAGGTTCATGAAATAGGACCCAGGGATTGGATCTTGTCCTAGATGGACTACTAGGGGCAGGGTGGCCTACATAGGATAAGGTGGAAGTAGGTTAATTGGATTATGTTAAGATAGGGTTATCATGTCTTGATTGGATTCATTAAGTCTCTTGGATAGAAGGGTATGAATAGGGGGGAGGTGGCTTCTAAGAAAGTGCCAAGAATTAGGGCTAGGTCAAGACAACAACGATATTTTCCTCTTGAAGTTGGGAAGGGGGTGGGAAACATTGTTGACTATTTTTCCACTTCTCATAATGATGAGTAATGTGTGAGGGAGTGAAAGAGTATGAGGATTGATGATGATGTTGGGTTGTTAGGGGGGTAGGTAGATCATGAAGAGGCAAGATGGGGCAAGGGGGGCAATTGCTACATCACGGGGAGGTGAGTTTCTAAGGAGGGCAGCCCCCCAAGTAAATGATGGAAGTGGAAATAGAAGGCAACGTTTGTGGAAATGGTGGCTACTCAATGGAAGATTATTGGCGTTGCTCCATTCAAGGGGCAAAGAGGGATGGAGGTACTAGGAAGTAGTGCTTGGTCTTGCAGGTTAGGAATAGAAAAGAAGAAAAAGTTGGACAATGTTGTTGTGAGACCTGGGAACAAAAAGTAAAGGTTTGCCCTCTTATGAAAGCAAGAGAACCAAGGGGTTAGGACAATTTGTATTGTTAACAAGGTTGTGAATGGAGATAGGATAGAAGGAAGAGCTACTGGTAGGCACGAGAATGTTGAATCAAGCAAGAGTAGGAGTTTGATGCAAAGGAAATCCACAATTAAAAATTGAGGCCTCCCGTGTAATTTTTTATTTTTTTTAATGTGTGAATCTTTGATCGAGGAAATCTTATTCCCAATTGCTACATGTTGTGTGTATGTGTGTTCTTGGGTGTGATACCTTGGTTTAGGGTTGTGGTTAGTTATAACAAGAGTAAGAGGATAAGGTTGTGAACGGGAAGGGTAATTGTTGCTTAAATCAAACAAAGCAAGAATAAATAAATTATATCCATAGAGAAAGAAAGAAATGTAGAGGGAGTTCATTTCCTAAAATGAGTCGTGATTCCCTAGTTTAAGGTTGTGGTTAGTTATAGCAAGAATAAGAGGATAATGTTGTGAATAGGAAGGGTAGATGTTATCTAGATCATACAAGGTAGGAGGAAATAAATTATATCCACAAAGAGAGAAAGAGATAGAAGGAGTTCATTTCCTAGTGGGTTGTGATTCCTTGGTTTAGGGTTTTGGTTAGTTATAGCAAGAATAAAAGGACAATGTTGTGAATAAAAAAATTAGTTATTATTTGGATCAAATAAAGTTACAAGGAATAAATTATATCTAGAGAGAAAAAGGGAATTCATTTCCTAACTGTGACACCCCTTGGATATCCTCCAAAGGGCAAGGGGAGTGGCCTAGATTGAGTTGTTAATCTGAGTTAATTTTGCATTTAACATATCACATATCATTTTAGGCACAAGTAAGGGAAACTGAATGCATTATTTTGTGACTCATACCTCGCACATTTGGAAAACAATGAAGCCTATGACCAACAACATGATGCCATCCTCAAGCCCAAACATCTTTTGACTTTAAACATTACTAATAACTCTTGATGACAAACCTTTTTTTTGTCAAATTTGTGAAGATTTGTAGAAATATCCTTTTTTATTGGCATCAAAAGTTGATTGAATAATCAAAATCAAGGTCAAGAGTTTTTTAGGGATCATGAAAATTGACATCCAAAATGGTTTATTATGTCATGATGAACTTTTGTATGTACCTAATGGCCGTG
>Ga0209208_10005538_pt1 | contig 17586 bp, 7 predicted proteins | sample S1TSphfallax_3_FD_187694 | JGI IMG/M metagenome (GOLD analysis project Ga0209208, IMG submission 187694) | Host-associated microbial communities from peat moss isolated from Minnesota, USA - S1T2_Fd - Sphagnum fallax MG (SPAdes) (version 2) | ecosystem: Host-associated > Plants > Peat moss >... | reverse complement strand
CATTTTCAAGGTATCATTCAAACTTCAAATGAGTAAGTGCGAGGTGGTAAGGCCCCAGGGTTTGGCCATTCCCAAAACAAGGGGCCTAAGAAGAGGCTGCAGCTGAGTCCCCAAGTCCTCCATTTGGACAATGTCCCATGCCCAAATACATCTTGGTGATGCCCAAACACATCTTGGTGGTGCCCAGACACACTTTGGCCACCCATGTTATGTATGTTTTGGGCCTCCAGGGTGTTCAGTATAGCCCCAAAACGTGCATAACACAGCCCAAAAAGTGTCTGGGCATAATCCATCTTTTTTGAGGAGAAGATGGATCGGGTCACAGGGCAGATAATATAAAAAAAAAGAGCAAGCAATACTTTTGTATTGTCTACAACAAGGACCCTTTGCTGATTGAACTACAGACTTGCATTATGCACCTTTTTTCCAGTATACAATACAATCACACATAAAACACATCAACAAATTTTAGACAGAAAATCCACCTCAAGAAAAAGGTCAATTGTAACCTATCTGAAAAGTGAAGAATTTGTAAAACTCTTTCTGGGTGCCTGCCATTTCTGGATACAAAGCTTGTCAAATTCAATGCTTGGGTTTTTCTTTCTTTTCAGCCTGCAAGGCAGACTGAGCTCAGGAGCTACTGTTGCAGTACATAATATACTGACCATTTTCAATTAGCTGCAGACCATGCAATAGAACAGATTCTGGAACCCAATTCCACATTCAAGAGTTTCAAGAGATGACAAATAAATTTATTGTACTACACTCTCTGCAACATCATGTGTGTGAGTGTTTTCTTTTTGTTTTTTTTGGCCCCACTCTGTGGACACTGATTTTTTTCCTTTGAAGAAGAGCTTAAGGAACTTCCTTCCTCCTTAAACCTTTTGAAACACTCCTGAAACAGTTGGGATTTTGTTCAAGTGTTTCAAAGATTTTTCAGCAAGCTGTCTGGTGGAATTGTTTCCATATCGGAAGGCATCAACGATACCAGCTTGAACATTTGGGTCTCCCAAGATGGGACGAGCCAGGTCTCCACTACGGAGAAGCCGCTCCACAATCCACATTGCCCTCTCCCTCAACACCTCTGTGCGGTGCTCTTGCATTATTGTGAGTATTGGTTGTATTGCACCTGCTTGTTGCAGGACCTGCAAAATGCACACAAGATTCCACAAATATGAGTGCATTTCATGAATGTTCAGAAAAACCAGGTTTGACATCCAAACTGCAGAAACTCCCCCTGATGTTACTGGGCAAGAAAGGAGAGCAAACAAGCCAGGGAGAAGTACAAACCTGCGAACTGCGTTCAACATCAATAGTATCCATCATGAGTGTGGACAGCGTCCCTAGTGCAGCCTCGACAATACTTGGGTTCTTGTGGTCTAGGCAGGCAACCAGAGGTGACACAGCATTTGCCTCTAGGAGACAAAATGTCTCCTTTGCTGAGCATATACCTCCATGCACAGGGCACAACCCAGAGGGTAGGCTTGGGCGCTTCACACACCCGAGCCAGTCCATGAACGCTCCTTTTGATTGTGGCAAGTCTGGAAATTCAGATAGATCCTTTGATTTCCTTGAAAGATTTTCCAAGGCGACTGCTGCACACCTCTCAACATCATCTAAACCTGCTGATTGTAGAAGTGATGTGAACAAAGGTGTGAAATTGTATTCCATAGCCAGAGCTTGAATGTCCTTGTCATCTAAAGCGTAGGTGAAGCGAGACAGTATGCCCACCAAACCACTTTGTAAGGGTGCCATGTGACGCCCAGAACCTGTGCAACTAATTCCCCTTCGCAAATCTTGGATTCGATTGATGATGACAGGTAAGGCACCTTCATCTAGCAAAGCATGAGTAAGATTGAGGTCATCCATGGGTAGATTTGCAAGCAGGCCAGCTGCAGCTGCCTGTTCCCCCATCTCGCTGTCAGATCTCAGAAGCCTCAACAATGTGCTAAGCTGGTGTGTTGTCACTCGAAGGCCATCGGCCAACTCCTGCCCCATATGTGTAGAGAGAAGGAACAAAAGCTTCACAGAAGTCACTCGCAGATCTGGATGAGGAGCTTCCAGAAATTGGATAAGTGTCACAGTTGCTCCTGCACTCTTGATATGTGAAACTATTTTTCCAATCGCTCGAGGTGATGATGCCAGTCCAACCAACACCTGAATTCAGCACACAACAGGAAGCCAAATGGGTTTGTTTTTTAAGCTTTCAATGCCAAGATGTCATTGTCTCCTAAAGAGTATATGCAGAGGAACTGACCTGCAACAGCTTCACCTCAATTGCTGGGCCGATGTTGCTAATCAAATGCAAGAAATTGTGGACAATGGGTCTTGAAGTCAATGTGTTTCCATCTGCATCAACAGGAACAGTTTCCCAGTTTCCACTTGAATTCACAATGTTGGCAAGTGTAGTTGCTGAGACCTCCTTGAGCTTTATTGGGATGTGGTTGGGTCCAATTAGAAAGAGATCGCGCATGAGTGGGGTCAATACACCAGCCTTGATCAAGTAACTCCCATTGCTCTCAAGTGTTGATAAGCTACAGAGTGCCTTCAATGCTGCTGCCCGTGCTGCAGGGCTGTTACTGCGAAGCATCTCCACTAGTGCAGTTGTCACTGTCCTTGCGGCTTTGGTTTTATCTTCACTAGTCAGTGGAACAAGTGCCAAGTCTTCTGCCATTTCTATGCGTATTTCCTCATTTCCTGTCATCAAAATCACCACAAAACACTGTATTCATCGAGCATTTCAAGAATATAAAAAGCAGATGATGATGACGATGATGATGCACACAAACAGGCAGGTGTATCATACAGCTACCTTCAACCAGGTGTGTGAGAAGTGGCTGAATCCGTCCATTCTCTGCCATCTGTCGGACATTTTTGTCACATCCCTCCAGATTTGTCAGTGTCTGCTCAGCATTGTAAATTGCTTCCAAGTTTTCAGACCTGCTGCTGAGCATCCCCACTAGAAGAAGAATAGCACCATTGGTTGCGCCAATCTTTTCACATAGTGAATATGATTTTGACAGCTCAAATAACAGTGCTACTGCTGCCTCCCGCTCCTGCGACAGATCCCTTGAAAGGCACTTGACTGCAAGCCGTATCAAATCTGTCTCCCCTACAATATCCTGCAAGATTGATTGATGATGAATTCATGGGTCAGGAAGGAAGCATATCTGCTCCTGTCAAACTATCCCAACTGGGTGGGTTCCAGTTTCTGATTCAATGTTTCGACACTTACATCAAACAAATGGGTTGTGCAACCCATTTGTACACCACAAGGTGCTTGACAGAATGAGGATACTTTCAGAGAAAGTCAGAGAAAGGAAAGTCCATCACCTTGTTATCATCATCATCTTCCACAAGTAAGCGCAGAGTGGCAAGTGCGGTGCATCGCACTTCCACCCCATTTTCAGCACCATTCTTCAAGCGGTTCTCTATCAAAGGTATAAGGCCTGTACTGCGAATGCGGTACTTATTGAACTTGTTTTTGCGACATAGGGCTTGCAAGTCATTCAAAGCAAACAAAACGTCCTCCTTTGAACTGTCAGCTGCATTGATAAGTTGACCCGCAATGTCAACACGAGCTTGTTCATTCCGACCTGTCCATTCATCAATGGTGTTGCGAAGAGCAAGGCTAGGTTTGAGTGAAGTTGTGTGAACCTGCTCGCCAGTAATTGGGCAGACGGTTGGTCTTCCACTGTCAAGGCATTCCTGGAACCATCTCTTGATAGCCGATCGCTCATATGTCTGCCCACTCTCGAGTGTCACAGGGTCCTGCATCAGTTGCTTGGTCAAAGGACAAATGAAGGTGTCATAGAGAGGCTCAAGACGTTTGTGAGAAGGGTGCACATGGGTATGAGCATCATCCGATAAACTTGGCTGTGCGTTCGATTGCAACCAAATCTCAAACATCTTTCCTATCACATTCATCATACGCAAATCCTCAGCATCCTGCGACTCCTCCACATCACGTCTCAAGAGCTCAAGCTCACTCTTGAAAGCAGTTGGATCCTGAGACAGATCCTCAATCCCAACTGTGCGTGCAATGTCCATCAAAATGCCTGTCTGAACTGCAGTGTCGCTTAGAATGCCTTCATTTTCTCGTTCAAGGGTTTGGCATAGGCGTGCCTCATTGTCTTTGACTGGATAAAGAGAGTGTTCCATGTCTTGAGCAAGCGAACCGATTGACCCCTTTCTGTTGCCGTCCCCCCCATTGTCGTCACCCATAACAACAGATGACACAGGAATTTGGCTTAAGCTTCTTCCCATACTCTGAGTGACATCTTCCAGCTGCTTGGCCACCTGCCGACAATGCAACAGAAGATAGATGCGACTCTTGTTGGTGCAGAAGCTGATGAGCTTTTGTGCACTCTCAACAGGCCGGATCAATGACTCCACCAGCTCCTTCAGCACAAGTACTGAAGTTTGATCTTCTTCCCCATTTTGCAACTCTACCGCAACTCTCTTCACAATGTCCAAGAAATCCCCTAGTAGCTGAAAATTCTCTTGCTCCACCACCACCTTGCCTGCTGCCCTGGACAACTCTGTCACCTTTTCAATGAGGGCCTTTGTGGCTGCTGCTGGCTCTCCCATTGCTTGCCGCCTCCTATGGTACACAAAAAAAACCCTCCCACAAGATCATCATCATCAATGTCTCTCCAACAAGATCATCATCACCATCAACTCTCTCACAAAAAAGAAGACTCATCAACTAGATCTCTCACGAGACCATCATCAACTCTCTCAGAACTTGATCATGTGATGTATGCATGCGAAAATCTTCATGAAACTGTGCAGATTGTGCACAGTCAAATTGCTCATCACCAAAGCTTAAATTCCAATTTTTTGTAGGATGATTTCTGTAGATTTGGGTGCGTAAGGATTTGTTGTTCCGATTGCACAGCACAGACAACAACCCTAGAACACAAAGTTTCAAGGATTTTTTAAAAACAAAATTTGTGGGGGGAAGGGGGATCCATTGAGGAACAACTTCAACAGGAGAAACTATGACTGGGGGGTATGTGATGATCTTCAAACCTGGTAGCTAAGTTTGTGCCTTCGATGTTGAAGCAGGATGGAACATTATTGTGTGGAACAACAACGACCCATCTGATGAAGATGAAGAGTCAGGAGTACTGATGAGAAGTAGCACATCTAGTGGCATTTGCAGTTGTGAGCTACATTGCAACAGAAATGACGCATCTTTGTAAACTTCCGAGCTTATCTCTGAAGAGCTGGCCTGCTGCAGACGAGATCACTCCAACACATTTCTACAAATCCCAAATGTCCTTTAATGCCATTTGCGCAAGAAAACCCATCTGAATCAGGAAAACAGACAAACCCAGTTCACAAGATCAGAAAATGGAAAACCAAAACTCACATGGTAATAAGAAGAAGAAGAAGAAGAAGAAACGGGCAGCAGGTATGGGAGCTCCACCCAACAGCTGAAGCAGCAGCAGCACAGCAACAACAAGAAGAGGAAGAAGTCGACAGAACCAGCGCTAACGATGTGAAGAAAGTAGACACTACTGAAATGCATCAAGGTAACAGGGAAACAAACAACAGCAGCAGACGTAAAGATCAAATGGCACCAAGAAGCTTGATCCGTTGTACAAGATGACGACAACCCAAGTGTTGATTCTCTACCCACATTTTGCACACAAACAAACCAAGCGTTGCTCCTTGAAACTCAGAATTCACCAGTCCAAGACCAGTTGACAAAGAAGAGAGATACTAAAAAAAAAGACAAAAAGAAAGACACAGTCACACAGACACAGAGACAGAGAGAGAGAGAGAGAACAAACACTGACAATCAAAGCAAGGAAGAAGTGGTGAAGAAGGGATGTAAAGGGAGCTAGGGAGGAAGCAAAGCAAGCCAAGCAAAGCAAAGGAGGTTGGAAGGGGAAGCAGCAGCAGTGTCAGCAGCAACAGGGGCAGGAGAACACAGACAAACAGACAGCAACAGCAACAGTGTGCGTGTTTTTCTTCTTTAGGTCAATTTTGGTGTTATAGCCAAAATGGTGATCGTCCACAGGAAGATTTAGCCATATTTGGCTACTAGTTAAATATGGAAATTAAATCTAGTTAAAAAGCCCTTCTATACTTTTTTGGGCTACCGACTTCAACAATGCTATAGAAGAAATCTGGAGATTTTTCTCTGTAATTCTGGGTCGAGTTATGGCGATTGAAAATCTCAAAAAAGTGCATGATATATACATATATAGCAGTTTTAATTTTGAAAATTTTATTTTGGCTATGTGTATATATTTATAGCCAGCAAAAAACAGAGCTGGGCAGCAACCAACAGCAGCATTGATGATGGGCACAGCACACTTGTGCCCAGTGGGTACTTACTCTGCTCATAATTTAAAAGCGCAGTAATGAGGGTGGTGGAGGTGGATGGCCAGAGAGTGACTACTTGGTAGGTACCACTCTTCTACCTACCTACCTACCTGCTTACCTACCTACCTACCTACCTACCTACCTAACTAACTATCTTCTTTTTACTACTCCCCTTCTCTGTCTGACTGTCTCAGCATCTTGTCTTATTTGGTTCTTGAACCTACTAAGTAGGTACCACTCACTCTCTTCTACTACCTACCTACCTACCTACCTACTTACCTACCTACCTATTTTGCTACCTATTAATCCTCTGCCTCCTGTAAGCTAGAGGGACAGATTATGGAACTTTACAGACCAGTGTGAGGTGGGTATTTGATTTTTTGTAGTGCGTTTTGGTTTCGGGTATTTAAAAGCTTCAAAAACCATCAGGTTTTGTGAAAGAACCTGGCAAAGACCCAGTGTTTTTAGGCAAATATTTCAATTTTATTTTCAATTTTTTGGAGAACCCTCGTTATGTTATGTATGATCATCAGGTATTTGAATTTTTTATATTATTATCATGGTTATATATCAAAACCAATATTTGGTTTTTTGGGATGATCATGGTTATCAACCCAGATTGATACCCGGTAGGGGGGTTTGGGGCAATTTCTAATACCTGCCCCATTGTGGTAAAAGCACTTTGTGCCGATTTTCGTAGTATAGTTGGAGGACATGTTACATATTGAAATTATTCGAGCATGAAGCGCAGGCATTTTTTATGCTGAAGTTTATGGGCATTATAGGTAGTTTGTGTTAATTGTGGCATTTTGATCCTAAGCCTCATTGGTATCTAAGTTGGTTGATTTAAATGCTTTTTTTTTTCATACTAAAGGTTAGTGTAGTGTTGAATTCATTGACATTTTTATTCTCCTAAAGGTTAGGTTATTGTTAGCCTACATGTTAGTAATGTTGTCAAATAGTCTTATAGGTCATTGGTATGTTATTGATTTATTATTGCCACATTTTCATTGTAAAGGTCAATGGTATGTAATTGATTTACCATGGCTCTTCAAGTTTGTATGTCATAGCAACAAAATTTAAGGTTGCAAGAATCAAGTTGAGGCACCTATAAAATAATTATCATAATAATAGGTACTATGTATAGGTACTCATCACTTGGTAAGGTGTCCCAAGAGGGTGCATTGAGACCCTTTTTACTTCAGAAAAAAAGAAATAGAAAAGTTCACATTTCTCATTTTCACTCCAATATTTATTTAGCTTTTTCAAACAACTAATTGGTATGTTTTAATTTCACTTTTTTAGGATGGGAAAATTGTGGACAAACTTGTGGAGAAACCTGTGAGGTTTTTTCTTTGCTACTTTTGATGTAAGGGTTTTTCTCGCACTCAAATTTGTCTAAGTGCTTTGGTGTCCATGTTTTTGACCATGTTTTTTCTAAACATTTGAACTACCTACACATGGCAAGACATGCACTTGGTTAGTTCCAACATTCACATTGTTTCGTAAACCTCAACCCTTAAATGGGTGAGATTAAAACCCACTACAAACTTCCCAATTGGTTATCCTTATTGTTTAGATTATCATCTTTTGTCTCATGGCCTAACCACATACATGTTTATATTTAATACTTAATGCATTGAGGACATCTCCTTGGGACAACTTTTTTTTCAAACCCTCATTCCCCACACCTATGCAAATCCTAAATGGTGTGAACCTAAGAGTCAAACCTAGCCCAACACTTAGATTCATAATCCAATTTGGCATGAAGGTTGTCTTCAAGTGGTTTGGACTTGGGCCCAGACTAGGTGAGCCCTTTCACTTGAGGGTTTGCCTGAAAGGGCATGTCACTCTTCCCCGCTTTAGAAATGTCAATGTCCTTGTTGACATTATTCAAGGGTCACTACCTTTCGAAATTTCTATCACTTCTTTCCCTGGGTCAACCATTGTGGGATAGCTACTTCCCTAATCAAAAGAACCCATTCGTGTTGCGTTTTTGTGTTTTCAACAAAAGAGGAACTACTAGGCATGTCTTTTGTTTTCACCATGTGTTTTATTTCGAGTGTCTTCTCTTTTAATTCACAATTCCTCCTTTTAGTTCTTTTCCCTTGGAGTTGATTTCAATTCCAATTTGGAGGTTCGAATTACCACATTGAATCAAGGTTATGAACATGCCAATAGATAATGTCAAACTGAGTTTTATAGTTTTAAGTCCCCTTTACCCAAGTGGGACATGATTTGGGAATTCATGCATAAAAAATATAACTTCTTCACTTAACGATGTGCAACTTTATTCACATGTAACATTATCCCATTCTTGCTTCATTAAACTTTAATTTTTTTTTATTCAAGTTCAATTATAAGTTCATTTCCATTGGTTGTCACCTCCTTGTCTTTTTTTAGTCACTTCCTCGCCCATGAGCCCTAGCCTTCTCACTACTGACCATGTTTGCATAACCTTTAACCCCCTTAAATTCATGAAGTTAATTTATTTTGTTTATTTGTTGATGTTCTCTTCCACTTTAAAAAGGGTTGATGCCTCATCAACATTTTTAGGCTTTTTTTAGCTGGGGTTTTCATTTATTTTGTGTTGTCTTCATTCAAAATTTGTGTTTGCCTAAATACACAAAGTATGCATTTGATCTTAATTGCAAGCATGTGTTCCATGGCATCCACATATACTCACACCTTTTGTTTTCGGTTTTGTCATTGGTCATCACAAAGAAACAAGTTTAATTTTAAAATGTAAAAGGTTAAATGTGTGACAAAATTTGTCAACAATTTCAAGATGTACACATCAAAGTTCAATTTATGCAAAGTTTCATAAGGCCTTGCATACTTGACAATGAAACATCAGGCATCTTGAAATCCCAAATGTTCAACCACACATGTTCTCCAACCTCAAAACTCCATGTGCCTTCATGTTTTATTAGCATGTTTCTCATACCATTTTTGAACTTATTCCATTAATTTGTGGGTGAAATATTGTACTAAAAAACAATTTGAACCCCATTTTGTAGAGCAAATGTTTTTAAAGGCTTGCCATAAACTTGATGTCTCTTCCCTTGTAATGAATTGAGGCATCTCATGGTGCTTAACCCACATATCAAAAAACAATTTCCCAAATTGAAAGTTGTTGTGATCATTTTTGTTGTAACCATTTTTGTCAATTTAAAAAATTGATCAACTATTATTAGAATGGCGTCCATTCCATTCCATTTTGGAAGTTGAATCATAAAGTCCATGCATACATTTTCCCATGGCTCCCGAGGGATTAATGGTTCCCTAGGGATTAATAAAGGTTCATAAAGTTTATATTTCTTCTTGTAAATGGACTTGATACTTTGACACTTAACACATGAGCAAACAAAATGTTCTATGTCCTCCTTCATCTCAAGCTAGTAAATTCTTTGACCTACAACAACTCTTGTGGTTCATTTTCCATGGTGCCACCCTAAAGGCACATCATGTTCTTCTTTCATGTTTTCCTGTGTAATTTCTTTTTGTTGGCACATGAATTTGGGACTATTTCCATTTCAACAGCCCCTCTTCTGAGGTGATGGCTTTCACTATCCATCTCTCTCACAATTCTTTAAAATATAGTTGTGCAAAGGGGTCCTGCACATAAGCTTCTTTTATTTTTGCTCAAGGCTACTTTCCCTTTGGAAGTTGGCTTTTAATGTTGGATTTTTCGTTAAAAGTTTGTAATACGTTGTAAAACCCATTTAAAACTTGGGTATTACAAACTGTTACTCCTAGGTAAAGCAGAGCTGGGATTTTTTCACTTTTTAGAAATAGTGACAGGCTGGCTGGTACCTTGGGCTGGTGAGAAGATCCCAATACAGCCTGGCTGGTACCTTCCACCGCAGAAGATCCCGCTTGCTGAAAACAGGTTTCTTCAGGCAGGTATGAGAGCAGAAAATACAAAGGAAAAATCCAGGCAGTGCTTTTATGTCAAAGAACCGGCCTGAAACCCAATTCAGTCTGGACTCATGACGAGTGGTGGCAAGTTGTTGGACCACAATATAGTGGGAGACAATTTCAGGGGGTTGATTGGGTAGAGGTCCAAGTTCTAGGTTAGATATTGGGATATCCTCACTTGAGGTTCCTTACACAAATTCTCAAAAACCAGACTTGGCCTTCACATTGCTTTGCACTACCAGTGACATCAATTGACACAAGGTCAAAATATTAATAGATTGAAATTTATATAAATCCTGACTAGAGGTTCAATACACAAATTTTCTAAAACCAGATTGACAAACTCAAGGGTGAAGAGAGTTGATTCTAGACCAGTGTTGACTGGTTTTTACAAGCACAGTTGGGGTTTGGGTTTAGAGTTTTTTTTGAAAAAAATGGAAGACTTTTTCAGTTTTGAGTCTAGGAAATATTTAAAAGAAGTAAAACCCATAAATTTTGCTTACTAAGGACTTTGGGTTTTGGTTGAGGTCAGTTCTGGCCTATTCTTGGGGATGGTTTGAAAGTTGATTTAAGAATGATTTTGAATTTTTTGGATTTTTTTTTTTCAAATTGCTTACAAAATATTCATAAATTTTTTTTCATGATGTTTCTTTAACTTCCCAATGGGTTCTCAAAGTGTTCCTCAACATATTTCCAAAAGCAACAATTAAGGACCAACATAAAGAACAATTAGATAACAATGATCTTCACCCACATGAGCCCTATTTGGACCTCTTTCTAAAATAGGGAACAACTTACAAAACAACACAACAAATTTGTGTAAAGGCCATTTCAGTGTTATCATTGGAGATGCAGTTATATATTAATTAAAGCTTAGTGCTCGGACCTGGGATCTTAGAACCTAAAAATCTTAAACATTACTAGGACCCTAACCCATACCTAAGCTTATGACCAAGACCTTGTAAAAAGCTTTAAGGCCTACTGCATCCGGTTTTTGGCTGTAAGAGATATGCTAAGACTGGGGAATATGAGAAGATAATGGAGCTTTTCAAACGAATGCAACTAAAAGGTATGAGACTTGATAGGTTCAGGATTGTCATAGTGCTCAATGCATGTGCTAGTTTACACGCACTTAAAGGGGGCAGGCGAGCTCAGGAGCAGATCATGCAAACTGGTTGCAAGGCTGATGTCTTTGTGGGAAGTAGCTTGATTGATATGTATGCCAGATGTGGGAGCATGGAGGATGCTCACAGAGTGTTCAACAAGATGCCGTCTTATGATGTGGTCAATTAGACTGTCCTAATATTGGGATTTGTGATATGTGGGCAAGGGGCAGAAGGCATTGTATGTTTACAATAGAATGCAGCAGGAAGGTGTGCAGCCAAACCTGTCACGTTTGAAATTGGATTTTGAAAATAAGGTGTCCAGCTTCCATCATGTGCAGGAAACAAGTGGAATGGCTGGAAAAGTGAAAAAATTACAACATACAGCATCTGAAGTAAGAAACCACAAAGTTTTATTGAATTTGTTGCCGAGGGTAACAATGAAGGCTACATTGGACATTGAAGCCAAAAAGAAATAAGTTCAATTAAATAACCAAATGTAAAAAGATTGGCTGCAATGAAAGACTGGAAAAGACATGTTAGTCATTTTGGGTGGAGCCTAGAATCTGCAAAAGGAAACATCTCTGCATTGTCCCTTATATCCAGGGAGATAGACAAAAAATACTCTTCTTACACAGGGGACTCAGCTCAAACAAATGGAATTCTAATGATGAAGCTACATGACTTTGCAATTGCACCTGGTGTTTTGAAACTGCACTTTTCTATGCCAAATCTCCAACATTAGAACACTAAAAATCCATCTGAGCATTGGAGTGAAAGGAATCCATCCAAGTGACTCTAGAGCTTTCAGATGGAGCTACTAGAAATGGCACAATATGGTCTTCCATCTCTGTTTCAGATATGCTAAGATGATTACCTGGGAGAGCAACAAATGAAAGCTTCCCTGCCTTGTCCAAGGTTTGCAATCCAATCCAATCTTCCTTGTACAGATCAGTCTGCCAGAAACACAAAATGATAGTGATTAGTTGGACAACAAATCATGTGGTATAATTTTGGTAGGGCCAAAAGCTAGTTGGAGATCAAATTGGCAAACTTTGGGAGAGACAACAGAAAAGTGCCAAACAAATCCTAACCTGAAAAACAAATTTCATAGCATTTAGGATTTCTGTACCTCATTTGCAGGTAAAATTTCACCACCAAAGTCATTGTTTGCATAGTACCCAAACCAAGCTGTTTGAGGAGGTGTCAAGATGACATCCTCTGTAAACTGCAAATCAGCACAACAAGTGACCAACTGGGTAATTATGTATTTGTCCCAAGTGAATTATCAAACAACTCTTAAGATGAAACTCTTGAAACCCAGCTCAGTTCCAACAATAACTATCTACAGTCTAGTTGAGTAATTAGCAATGAAGACCGGATGGTGCCCACTTTCACCAACTACCATGATTAATGTCAGATGGTTGAGGCTGGACAGCCGCTTCTTATATATTTCATTGCGGCTCATAGCAATTTCATTGTTGAGTCTTGGCAAAAATGAAGTGCCTTTGTAATATCTGGACAACTCCTGCAAGCTCAACATCCCACCTCTGTTTCACAATTCAAGGTCTTCCACATACCCTGGTTCTCTTCAATCTCACATGTATTTGCAAGCCATTCCCAGACTTGTCACACAAATTTGGAGCTCTGGACTGACTTGTCAATAACATTTGTGGACCAAGGATGTTAAGGCAATTTAACTTCTAATCCTGATGCCAAGGAACACAAAAAAACTGATCAAACAAGATCACCAGCAGCTTCAATGGTTGCAAGTTTGAACTCACAGTAGGGATTTTTATGTATCCACTTGGTGCCAGATGATTCTGCATTGACAAAATCACATTGTTAAAGCCATTGTCACCCTGGAATAACTACATTCAAATGACAGAGCAAACAGTGGATATGTTAGGGCATACTTAAATGGCCATACTAAAGGATAGACAAGCAAAATCCTAATTGTCAACTAACAATTCCATCCTACAAGTTGCCTACTTTCCAATCTGAATGACCCAACATTGTGTTTGAGTTTCAAAACACAAGGTGGCTAATATGCTTCTAAAAGAATGCGAAAATCAGTCAAATCTGCCAAGACATATATCAACAAGAAAATCCAGAGCTCTTCTACAGGAGTAATAAGGATACACACCTGAACAATTTGTGTGTACACAAATCGTCCAATCACTGCATTGATCAACCTGCAAAGGGACATAACCTGAAGTAAGTGTTAACAAGTTGTTTCACAAAGAGATCAAAGTGGTGGTAAAGACTAACCAATATAGTTCCTTGTACATTCAAAGGAGCAGTGAATCAAGTGTGTGAGAATCAAAGGGAGAAATCTGGGATGTTGTCCATATACAACAATTACACATCAAGTAAAAAATTATTGAGAGATCCAGTTTACAAACTTACAACACATAAAGGAACTGCAGCAATCCCAGCATGAGGACCTCCCAGAGACACAAAGTTGTAAACCTGTGTGCCCAAGTAGTGGTCCCTCAGTTTCTTCAAATGTTGCAAAAAGTCACTTGAGGCTTGGACTATCAGAGTGCAGGGGAGACTGATAATGTTGTTTGCAGGGAGTCAATTGTACATAAGCAAAGGTCTCAGGCCATGAGAAGTTATTGTTCATGACCTGGAAGCTTATGAACTAATAGCACAAGCTATGAAACAGATTTGTGTAACTCCAGGATTGGAGAAAAATCTGAACAGGAGACCTGTCTTAAGGAGGAAGATCAACTTACAGGTGGTCCTCCAGGGCACCATTCAATGACAGCTCGAGCTATCATGCTACCCTGCAAACATGAATCCACTCTCCAGTCAATAGCCCAAACCATATGATACAGTAGGCAATTCTCTCATGTGCTAAAGATTCTCCCACCTCCCTTCATAATAGATGGTCAAAAGAATTGTCACAAGCAAGTACCTGAGAAAGACCAACAATGTTATATCCATCTTGCAGTTCTGGTTTTTCTCTGACCTAAAAGAGAAAAAAAAAAAACAAATGTGAGTAGTCAGAATCTAGGGTTCCAAATCTCAGTGCAAGTAGTTTGCACATAATAGGGTATGCCAGAACACATGACATGCTATAGTTGTACTTTGAGCCAGTACGACAGTTGATGAACCAGAGGGATGGTACTTGTTTGAACAACACCACACCAGCACAGATTGTACCCAGCAATTTCTCTCTGAGATCTTGTGCTGATGAATGCACTAAAACTTGCGTTATCTGACCAATTTATCTGGACACTATGGCAAATAGCCAAAACTGCTTTCAAAAAAAGGGAAAAGATCAGTGACTCACTTTTTGACAGATAATGGCAGCCTGCACCAACCAGCAGCCATAACAATTAGGTCATTGATGAAGAGAGACAGCTCAGTAGAATTCACCCAGTTTTCAGATTTCAAATGGAATGACAACAATTATGGGGTATGAGATCTATTTTGTATGCAATCTATGACCCACCATCAATGTGCACCTCATGCTGAAGTATATACACTTTGCAAGAGATCAATGCTGAATTTGATCAAGTTGCATTCACATTTTTCTGAAACTATGATAACCCAGCCAGACTCTGTCTTGGAGGACATGCAACAATTCTCAGCAACATCAAGTCATGCATCATACCTGCTTCTCAAGATGTGTAAAATATGAATCACGCCACCCATTTCCTACTGACCTGCAAGCAAAGCAGTTCTCATATAATAAGCAGATAACACCTCAGGTTCAACCTGAATCACTGATGCACAATCCAATAATCAAGGTTAGAAGGACTTTGCAACAGTTATATGGGACATGTCATCCTATCATGTGGGGAAATGGACAAAGCATTATCTAATGATTTGCATTACTGTACAGAAGCTGCTGGATTGCAGATTTGGGAATCAAACATGGGGTAAGAGTTGAGCGCACGAACATGCAGTGTCCCTCGGCTCCTGACATCTCACTGAGAACCTCTGTGAACTTCATGATCCCTTCATTCTTGCATTGATCTCCGATGCCTGCAAATAACAGGTCATCAAAATTCCAAGACAGAGATGACAAAAGAAGAAACAACATAGAGTTCGGCATTAGAATTTTGCTTCCAGTCTGAAAAAACGGATGCAAGTGCGGATACGTAAAAAGCTGATAAGGCAAAAAAAAAAAAAAAACGCAGGGAAGTCGGCTGGGGACCAACAACACCGATTCCGGTATACAAAGAAAACTAGACAAGCATACGGCGCAGAAATTCAGACGTAAAAAGCAGTGTATGAGAAGGAGTGTAGTAGATCGAACATGAGACAGAAAACGCAGGGGACAGGGAAAACGAAAAAGAAAAAAACTCTAAAATGCAGAAAGTGGAGAACCAAGTCTGAGAATGAAGCATGGAAGAATGGAGCGTAAACGAAACGTCAAGGGATTAAATAAGTACGTGACAGAAAGTCTATCATCATCAAAGGAAGAAGAAGAAAAAGAACAACAAAAGAAAATCGGAATCTCAAACAGGAAGTGGAAAAAAATTAAAAACAGCACTTTCCAACCCTACATAAGGAGATGTGCAGCTCCACAATAGGAGGAGATGAGGGAATCTGAAAAATCTGAAAAATCATATGATTATAGGAAAAGTGGGGAAGCAAACCATGCAAAACAATGAAGGGAAATGGTTTCAAAGGCGAAGCTTGAATATGGGGAAGAGCACACAGCCATAGCAACGCGAAGAGTAGCAGAGACAGAACAGAGTAGAAGAGAGGAATCCCCCGGCGCCGGCATGATCGCTGCTGCTGCATCGCTCCCATTCTTCGCGAAGACAGAAAAGAGAAGCCAAACAGCAGCCTCCTTGTGGATCCATCGTTGCTCCTCGTGGTGGTGATGGCCCTGTTTCAGGATGTGGAACAGGATCTCAATTGGCGCGCTTTGGCTTCATTCCGGGTCCCAAACCAAATCTATTTCCGGAACCTCGTTTAAAGACACCTCAACCCGAGGACACCTCGCTTAAGACCTGAGGAGCTCTGTTTAAAGACACCTCAATTCGAGGACCTCAGTTTAAACACACCTCAAACTCAGTAACAATACAAAAAGGTTATCGAGGGCCCGACGGAGGAGCTTGTAACGTGGAATCTTGCCTCATTTAGAGACACCTCAATTCGAGGACCTGGGTTTAAAAGACACCTCAAATTCAGCAACTAATCAGCAAGGGGTTTCGTGAATTGAGGTCCCGAAGCAGGTGCTTGTAATGTGGGATCTTATTCAGGACCTGGGCTTTGGTAACGGCCGTCGTCGGCAACGATAGATTTGGAATGCGTCGTTAAACCTCGGCCGCCGTGCTCGGCATTGGCCGCTTCCGCAAAGCAGGAGAGCCTGCCACAAAGCTTAAATTCAATCCAGCTGCTTCTGCAAAGCACGACCCCACAAGGCTTTGAATTCACACAGCTGCTTCTGGAAACTCAACTCGGTCGGACCCACCAAAGCTTAATCCACCCAGCTCACATGTTTCGCGTTCCACCTCAAAAGCGCTTTGTATATGCCAAGGGATCTTTATGAACCCAAATAAACTAAGTTGAAGACCGGCAAAGACGGACGGACGGAGATCTGATCACAATTGCGTACGTAGTCTTCTTAACTCGCTCACAGTCCAACTGTCCATGAATTTAAGCGAACTGACCCAACAAAAAAAAAAAGAAGAAAAACAAGAAGATGAGAGCAAGAATGAAACCAAGTCCGCTCCCTTTGCAACAAACAACGGCTGATGAGAGTGCCACAATCTATACTTTAGTACTTGAGCTGCAGGTAATCAATGCAAAGTGGTGGTGATCTTCAAGTGTTGTTGTGAGTGATCTTCAAGTTTTGTTGAGAACTTGATCTTCCTGCCTTATTAAAAAATCTTGATATCATGGCAGACAGTTTGGGTTCAGTGAGAGGAGGCAGTTGGTTCAAATTCGGCTGTGTTAATTGAATATTCAAGTTTTTCCACATAAAGATCTGTTTTTTTTTTTAAAATTTTTTTTTTGACAAAATTGAAAATAATATAATTAGTGCCAAAGTTGAAAAGGTTCTATGGTAGTAGAATAGATTTATTTGTTGATTTAATTTTTAAGGTCATTGTGCAATTGTAAATTTTTTATTCCCTACTTTGAAGATGAAAGCAAGAAGACCTTGGAATGGATGGGGGATTTCATGGCATCTCATAGGAGGTTGTTTGAAGCCAAGAGGAATGCCCTGACCTTGCATTTTTTCAAATTGTCTTGT
>Ga0209208_10005537_pt1 | contig 17586 bp, 12 predicted proteins | sample S1TSphfallax_3_FD_187694 | JGI IMG/M metagenome (GOLD analysis project Ga0209208, IMG submission 187694) | Host-associated microbial communities from peat moss isolated from Minnesota, USA - S1T2_Fd - Sphagnum fallax MG (SPAdes) (version 2) | ecosystem: Host-associated > Plants > Peat moss >... | reverse complement strand
CCCCCCCCCGCCTCCCCTTCACCCCCATGATACCTATTGAGTATCACATTCTAAAAGTGTTGAATAAACACCTTTAAAACATGCTTTCCTAATATAAGTGCCCCCTATGCTTGACCTTGAACAAACATTTATTTTAAGAGCAACCCAATTTTTGGGTGTTACCTTTATCTTCCTTTTTTTTCCAAATAAAAAACAACCAAAACAATCACTATACTCAATCAAAACAAGAAACAATAAGTAAAATGGGTGGTAGTGGAGGCATTAAAAAAGTAGATGGGTAGGAAAAGATTTTTTAAACCAAAAGGAGGGAGAAGAAGAAAGTAAGGATATATTTAGATATATATATATATAGTGAAGTGAAGTACATACAAGTTGCTAACAAATAATGAGGTGGGTGCAAGGCAAAGTTATTTTTTCTTTTTTCAAATCATAATCCATTTACTCTTATCTTCCCAAATACATTTTCACAAGGTTGTGTAAATGTCGATAAATCTTTTTTACATGTCCTTCATTTAAAATATATACTTACAAGGTGGGCAAAGTAAATTATAAATGCCAAAAATTTGGCAAGGTAAATCATTTACATTTACCCAATTTTACAAAATGGTTGTATGTGTATTTGCATTTACCTCCAAATATTAGATGAAACCTCTATTGCAACCTAATGATGTTTACCTTATACCTTTCCAATGTTACCAGTCATTGGAATTTTCTTTCCCCTTCAATAATGGTGTAAAAGAAAATGCAATCTTGTGAAGACCCTAATTTGTGCATGTTTCCCCTATTTGAGTGACATGATAATGAAGGCCTAAATTAGATTTAAGATTTAATTTTCGAAATTACTTTCACCATGTTAAAACTTGTCCAACATTAATTCTAATGAATTGGTTAATGAACATATGTCTTTTCATCTTAAAATCAAGTTACATGAATTTGGTTAGTTTAGCTTGTTTCACTAGATGTTTATAACCCATGTTTTATATAACTTTTCAAATTAGTTTAAGGTTTGTAATTAGCCCATTGATCTAATGGTATCCATGTTTGGTTATGCAATCATAATAACAAATATACTATGATATATTATGTCATACACAACAATTTTGCATGCATTGATTTTGAAATTCACTTTCATGAAATTTTTAAATAGCTACATGGAAAAAAAAATTCATGAATCTTTTGTCAATGAATAGCATTATCATATTACAAAATTGGGTTTCAATTTTGATAGCATTTGTCATGGGCATGAAAACATGCAAAACAAAGGTTCAAAATGAAATTTTATTTTGATAGCATGTGAAAAAGTCAAACATAAAATGAAACAAACAAGGTTTTGGTGCAAGATCACACATTAAATTGGTGTTGAAATACTGAAGGTGTTGGTTGGTTGTATCTTTAATTTCACCCCCTTTGTGGATATAGTTCAAAGAATCCATTATGAAAACTTTTATATGTTCATCATCCATATAACCTTCTTGAAAACCTTTTTAATTATGAGTGAATTATTAATGAACTAGGAATGAACTATGAATGAACTACAATTAAAGTCAACTATGATTGAATTACAAATCAACCATAACCAACAAGTAAATTACAAATAAACTACAAATTGGTTTTCTATTACTAACAATGAGTTCCAGAAGGAATGACTTAATTTGGGTTTATTTAAGTATCCATGATGGAATTCCTTCACTTTTTCCATGGCACTCAATAAGTGTTTAGTTGGTTCCCATGTTTATTCACTCACATCATATCCATGCCAACAAATTAGGCATTGTAATTAATGGTTTGATATTTTTGAATTCAATTTTTCTTTTCATTTTATGCTTTTGTTCACCATTGAATTTAATTGATGGAAGTTGTTTGGGAATTCTTCTTAAAATGATGGATGCATAGAAAGGCTCCAATAACGAAACATGAAACACAAGATGGATTTTCATGAATGTAGAAGTTTGAGTTGGAAGGTCGTGACATTGATTTTTTTTTAATGGTGAATGGACCAAATCTTTGGTAGTTTAATTTCCCCAAATGTCTTTTTGTTTCTGATGATAACTGGTTTTGCAACACAAATATCATTATAAAAATTGGCTAACTTGTTTTATTTTCCCATTTGTCTAAGATGAAAAACTAATGATAATTTCGCCTTCATGTTTAAAAGCTCAAATGGCCTCTTCTATAATTGAATGTTTAGAATTAGAAATGATATTCTTAAGGAAGCCATGATATTAAAAATATGATCAATATATAACTTTGTTGTCATTTCGTTAGTAATTATTTCAATATAAGAAATGAAATGGACCATTTTCATTGTTTGATCCACAACACAACCAAAATGGAATCATAGAAATTGGAAGGCAAAAAATATATGATGAAGTTCATTGAAATTGAACACTACAACAATAGAGGGATTGGTAGTGGTTGAAGGAGTTTACGAAGGTGATGATAATTTTTATGTGTTCAAACATAAACATCACATTATTTTAAAAAATCTTTCACATACTTCCAACACTATGGCCAACAATAATCTCAAGACATTAATTCCATGGTTTCTTTGAATTCAAAATGGCCTATAGCCAAAACATCATGTTTAATTTAAAGAACTTGGAGTCGACCAAGGCCATCAAGTACATATAAAATCCCATCATAATATAACAAATCATTTCAAAACTCAAATTTATTATGATCATTTGAGGGATTTTGAACTTGATTTTGATTTTCAATTGACCTTTGATGCCAATAAGGGATTCTTTTTCAAATCTTCACAAATTTGACAAAAAATAGTTTTATCATCAATAGTTATAATTAACAATGTTTAAAATCAAAGGTGTTTGGATTTTAAGATGAGATCACACTATTGTTCATAGGTTTCATCTCCCTTTTTAGTTGTGAAGTATGAATGATGGGATAACACGTTTGGTTTTTTAATGTTTAAGATAGGATGTGATGACAAACCAAAATTGAAATAATGACAGTGCCAATTGATCTTGATGTTGATTCAAAACACAAGTGGTCATGAAATACTATATATATTTTTGTTCAAAATATATGATGATTTCATATTGAACTCTTGCCAATAAATGATGCCACTCCTCAAAAACATGCACAATGGTCAAGAATGTTTTGTCATGAATTTCATAATTAATCTTAATAGGAGAAAAAATGAAAATAGAAGTTGATAGGATGAAAAACACCATTTTCCTTCATTTGTGAGAGCACAACATTTGATGTAAAGTTAAAAGCATTCATCTCCAAAATAAATGGTTTAGAAAGGTTTGCATGAATAAATATGGGACAATTATGAAAAAAGATTCAAAGGTTAGGTGATTTTAGCTTCAACTTCTTAGGTAAAGTTTTATCCATTTTAAGTAGATGAATAAGAGGGCCATTATAGTGGAATAATGTGTAATGAAATTTCAATAAAAATTGGAATTAAAAATAATAATTATTGTAGTTGGGGTAGCTTAATTTCCACAATGATTTACACCTTGTAGAGATCCATGTATCTATGGCAAAATTATCCTTGGGTAGTACCCCTTGGGAATGTCACAACTTCAATTTGTTAGACCCATCAAATGCCAAGGTATTGAGAAACACACTTAGGAAAGGCTTGTCCCTCAAAATAAAATAAAATAATGATTAGAATTCCATAATCTTTTAGTACATGAAAAAATTATTGGATCAATAGAAGTTTGAATTTTGATATGGACAATGAATACATATGAATGTTTTTTAAAGGTTGTCACATGAGGGGTTTCTTTTGTTAAGAACAAAAAAAAGAATATGTATTTTTTCTTTTTTTTCTTGGCTTCTAATCTTTAGGAGTACCTCAAATGTCCTTCCATTTGATTTTTTAATTAAATATTTGATTGGGGCAATTAACATTTAGTTGTCAAATTTTAAAAGCTAGGAAGTCTTGAAATGCCATCAATGTCAAGAACATAAACAATAATTAATAAAAAAATAATTTTGCTTTGAATGGTCTTAATGATGAATTGGGGCCATTTCCCTCAACATGTACTAGCTAAACAAGTAGATATGACGAGTAGGTTGAACGATACTAAAAGATTAACTATTAAAAATGGGTTAGGAATCATTTAAATTTTTTTTTGATACATATAGTATAGATTTTCATAGGTGTGTGCATAGATGGGGAAGACATAGCTCACATGGTGCAAGTCGATAGACAAATAGAAAAATAAAATAAAATAAATGTTTTAAATTGAGTTCAGATTTCTTGGGATTTTGACAAAGTGTTAACAACCTCCTAATATCATTGAAGGATGCTTTCACCCATACACAACAAATGTAGGGTTTAATTCTCCAAAATAATAACAATGTGAGCTCAAAATTTTATTTTTTTCCCAACTTGTCTTTTTGAGTATTAATTGACATCAAACATCAATCACGAGTATGGTAATATTTGATGAAAGATTATGTAAAAATCAGAAATCCCATCAGGAGACACAAAAACTCATGATTGGAAACATAGTAAAAGCCTTAGCCAAAAGAACAAATCTCAATAAAAACTATAAACAATCGTGAATTTGTTTTAGGTATGGGCATTTTCATAACTTAATGAGCCATGTAACAATTGTAATTTGCGCTTACTATAGATCATGTTTAGAATGATAAACTAAGTTATTGTTGAAAATGTGTGATATATTTGATGAACAAAATATTTCTAATATATCATTTTACGACGTTTGAATAATTTGAAATAAACATAATGAGTATAAAAAAAACACCCAAAGCTCTTTTTAATAACACGGACCTAGCTAGACAAATCATTACCACCCACCAATTAAATGCAGTCAGTTCACATTTCTTTTACTTGGCCCTGCTTGTTGGAAATCATTGAGCACATTTTACAAGGTCAAATTCAGTTTGGACACTATCGTAAGGCTGTAATTCATCCATTTGAACTATTCCTACAAGCCTTCATACTGCTGCCTGTGGAGATGCTCTAATTGACAGTAGCTCACAACTGCAAGACACAAACAGAATAACATTCCTTTTCTTTTCTTCAATGACTGCATTGCATGCAATCTCTGAGGACAATGTATTGATCTGGTTGAGATCAAACATCTTCTTCTTCTCCAGAAAAGTGCCTCCGCAAAGGGAACTATGGTAATCCACATGACATAGTAGCGGGTGATGAATGAAAGGGACCCAGAAGGACTGCACTTGATGCATGTATGGAGCTCATAATCTGTTTGTCTGGGCACCATACTGGTTGCTGAATGAATGACCACATCTGCAAATGTACAACTAGCCAAAGAGCAGTTCTTCAAAACTGGAATTTAGAGCCTACGCCATGCAATGGGCTCATCTCTCAATGGTAGCTATTTTCTTTAGGAACTGGAAGGCCAGTTCCTCTCTCAGTATTATGGTACAATGATCGGAGCCAATTTCAGCTGTGACAGATCAGTCAGACACCACCACTGCTCTTCCCAGTGAAACCATGCCAGCTTCTGTTGTGTGTAAGGGAACTTGGTGGCCAAAATTCTAGCCTCTTTCAGTGGCAATGGCTGGTTCAGAAAGAAGGCATTGGTGGAATGATTCACCATGATCTCACCCGGTGGGGATGAGGCAAATCTTGCCTTCTTTGTAACCACCTGCTCATCAGAGACCCCTTTATGTCTTCGAATTCCAGCTTCTTCACCTTTTCTTGCCAGTTTCCTCAATTGCCGCATCTGTTCATCCTCCTTGGGTTTCTTATTTTCAATTCTGGGGACCCTTTGTCTTGTAGACTTTTTCTCTGAATCTGAATCTGTGTCCGAAGAATACTTTGCCTTTCTGGTGATTGATGGTTTTCTTCCAAGAGTGACATAACTCTTAGGTCTTCTGATTGGAAGTTTTTCTAAAGGTGTCCTGGGTTTCCCTGCTACAATTCCATCTGCAATTGCTACATCAGTGTTCCCTTGGCATTCTTTTTTTGCACAGGATCCACCCTCAGTTTGCAGGAATCCAAATTCTTCTAGGGAGGTTTTGTCCTTCACTTCCTCTGCCACCTGTACTATCCTAGGTTTTCCATTCACAACCTTGAAGTTTCTGATGCCTACAGCTATGTCAAAGAGTTGGGAGAGCAGCTCACGATTGCTAGGAATGTGCTGCCTATGTACCTCATAGATCTGCCTCTGGAACATTGCATCCTCTTCTGAGCTTTCAGAAGCATACCTGATCACATTCACATAGCACTACTAAGATATTTCTCCTTAACCAAAAAGCGACTCAATGTGTGGTGGATCCTCCCAACATCACAAAAGCTCAGAAAAGAACTTCATAAACTACAACAGAAACTTTGTGCAAAATATCAAAGATGATTGATGAACATAGTGAATGCAGCAAGTGACTTTGACCTGCTCTGGAACCTCTCAATAACAAGAGCTCCAAAGATACATCAGAATTGACTCTCACAAGTAAGAAATTCCCATACTCATGATGAAGGTAACAAGAACCAGGCCAAAAAAATTTCTTTTTAAGTCAGGAAAACTCCAGATAAAGACTAAAGAATAGGGAAGAAGTACATGGAAGGGAAGACCTTGTTCAAAATGAACTTTAAAACAAGCAGTATGAACATAAGTTAGTAGTCTCTCACTTGTTCAATGTTAACATGTATAACAGTGAATTTTCCGTCACAACTTACCCACAAACTTCATCAGCTCCCTACATTGGGTGTAGGCCAGTGTAACCACTATACTCATATCCTTTAAGTTAAAAAGAAAATTTCCTTTTAAGTCGAGAAAAACCCCAGATAAGGACTATAGAACAGGGAGAAATGGAAGGGAAGAAATTGTTCAAAATAAACCTATAAAACTAGTGACTGTTTACATGTAAAACAACAAATTTTCTATCACAACTTACCCACTGACTTTTGTACAGTGTGTACAGGCTAGTAACCACTATCATCTTTGCAGAGTTTCTGTTGGAAATTCTAAAGCAATCAGAAGACTCAACAATGCTACTTGCTAACACCTTATGCCAGAGAAGGGAAACACAGGAGGCAAAAACAAATAAAAGTGGAGGCATGTTAAGGATGAAGGAACAGAATCTAGCAAACAAAATGGAGAAGATAACCCAGGACCAAGTAGGTTTAGGAAAGCGCCTGACTTCCTGGACTCCCTACAAAATCATTAGGAAAGCTCCAAATGCTGAAATTTGCCCTCAAACTTTTTCTTTCTCTTTTGTTGAGCAAAACTCTAGTATGGTCCTCTTTAAGAGCCTTTGAAGTCTACCTTTATTTTTCAGAAGGATTGCTGAGACCAGCCATCCAAGAAATGAAGAAAACTTTAGAAGAAGGAAGCATCAAGAACCTAAATATTTGACTCTTTCCAAAGAGAAAGAAAGCACAAAACAATTATGCATGAGACGACTGTCAATTCTTCAAGACCCCACATTCTCTACACACAACAATACTCTGATACATCTTTCAACTTCAAGCAATTTAAGTTGTTGGTGGAGTTTTAGTTCATTGGTCAGTATTTTTTTGTGTGATAATGCCCAACTTATCAGTAATAGACATTGAAATAAACCTGAGGCATATTGATCATGTCAATATCTGCATAGTCTGCATGAGTATGTTCATCAAAGATAGCACACAAAAGACCCCTATGACTATGGTTAATCGCTAAATACAAGAAGTTACAACAAAAGCCATTAGAATTACAGTTTATTCACAAGAATATTTCCTTGTCTTTGCAACTTTTCCCAAACTTATATAGGTGCCACATGGCAGTTAAGGCAACAATTAAGGACTAGAAGCATGACAATGGTTTAGGAGAAGTCAACTTCCTTCAATGGCTGATTGTAGTTGACAAGGGTTTTGCCTTATCAGTTTGGTGGGCCACCCACTATTTTGGTGGGAATATAGTCAGCATCCACACCAAAATAGAGACAAGAGACCCAATATTTGGATCCACACCCAATTATTTGGGTGGCCACCACTGAAATAATGGGTGGGTGGGCCTATCATGGCAACACACCCTCCGTATATATATATATAGTTGAAAAATCACACAATTGCAACTAAAGCCCATAAGTTTTGTCATCTCCCACCTTGAAAGATTTGGCTCCAACTTCAAAAGATTTAAGAGTTTGATCACATCCATTGCTCTTGTGGAGTCATGGAGAATCTGACTACTATTACAAGGAAGGAACATGAGCCTTTCTCGAGGTTGACACCCAAAGATCATTGACCACATGCAGTATAGCTTTGTAGAGAGAATTGAACCACCTTGAACCATCAATGCAAGAAGTCAAAACTAGTCACACCAATAGATCTTGGTTTAAGCATATTCTTATGGAATTCCAAATGGCACAAAGAAAAGGAAGATGTAAACCTCATTATGTAAAATAAATGATTAGTCTTATGAAGGGAATGATGAAGTTTGAGGATCTCTGACTACTAAATTAATCTCAAAGAAAAATGGAAAAATACATTTTTTTTCCAAACAAAATAACTTTCGTGAAAATGAAGAAATCTCCATATGATTAAGAAAGCTAAAACAAGGTTAAAACTTTTCCTTGAAATCAAAGAAGTTTTTCTCAAATAAGGACTTTCAAAATTGAGAAGAAGGAATAACTGTGAACACATAAGGGATGAACTAGAATGAATAAACTATAAGAACAAGCAATATGAACAAAAGTGATAATCTCTCACTAGTTCAAGGACCATTGACATACCCACTAATTTTATTAGTCCCTATAGTGGGTACTAGTGGGCCTTGTGGTGTTTACCAAGGTATGTGAAAGGTGGTGATATGAAAAGGTAAATAAGATGACTAATGGGAAATTCCTCATGCATTTTTCATGCATTTTCCCATGTGATGTGAAAGGTAATATGAAAAGACAAATAAGAGACCAATGAGAAATTCCCCATGCATTTCCCCACTTGATGCTAAAAGGTAATGTGAAAAGGCAAACAAAAGCATGATTAAAAATCATTTTTGTAAATTTTAATTATTTCCAATGAAGACATAAGACTAACTGTTGATATAATGATGTAAAATTGACTACTAGTAAAGCCCAATTTAGCAGTAATAGGGCTATTGAAATGAAGATGAGGAATACATATCATGTCAATACTTGCATACTCTGGTTGAGAAAATTTATCAACAATATCATAGGCTATACCTCAATGACTTTGCATTATTCCTAGGTCCAAGAAGTCACACAAGAAGCCATTAGAAATACAATTTAACTTATAAAACATTTTTGGGCACATGTTGTAGCCAAAAGAGTTTTTGTCCAAGTACATAGAACTCTTGAAGTTTGAAGCTTGGAAGAAAAAGATCGTCCACAAACCTAGGAACAAAGCACAATCTCTAAAACACAAGAAGCCAAGTGTTGTTCTTCAAGTGATGTTTCAACAAATCAAACTCATACGAAAAGAGGTACAAATTAGCGAAATAGAAACACGATTAGAACCCATGGGGATACCAATGCATTGTCTATAATCACAACCACCCAAACCAAAGAAACAAATTATCTAACAAATAATCTAACCAAGAGATTAAATTTGAAGCCTCCGCAACTTTGAAGCTTAGGAGAGTCTCAAATGAAATTATCTCTTGTTCATTCCTTAGCCACAACTACCTTAAATTAAGAGTCGTTATCTGAATCAACAAAAACTTAAAACAATGAAGTTTTAAACATCCCACCAAACACTAATATTCAGAACTTTGGCTTTCCATTCACTCAAGAATAATGGAACTCGTGGAAGCTCTTCTTGCTAAGACAAACATTTTAGCCCTTTCTCAACAGCTTCATGTGTAGATGAGAGAAAGAAAAGCTATTCTATACTTAGCACCATATTAACTAGGCTGGTTCAGCAGCAAGGTGCCTCATAAATTCTTTTTTACTTTTGTCAGTAAAAATAATAAGATTTTACAATTAGGCACTATACTAAATAATGAAGCTAGTGTGCTTGAGAGTTTCTTTCAGATTTTTGGCATGGCAGGTAGGTATTTTTTGGAACTTTCAGCAAATCCATACTCTTGAAAAGAGTTAAACAAACTGGGTTTTGAGAGGATATCCAGATCCACAGAAATAACATGGCCATGATGGGATTAACAAGTAGTTCATCACATAAGGGCTGGCAAGTTCAAACAAAATATTGAGAAATCATGGAACCATGTAACATGGCTAGGTAATTTGACTACAAAGCAAACTTGATAAAAGGGTAGCCTAGTGTAATTATAGCTAGTCTCCAGATGTCAGCCATACATTGGTTCCAAGTTTGGGCTAGAATTTTACCCCAAACTTCTATGCTGATGCAAAGTCTCTACCCTCTGGGCAGAGCCAACAAATATTTAGAAATGGCTATAAATCAGTTGCTGTATAATATTTGCTGGATTTTAGAGGAATAAACAGACCTTCCAATCTCTCTATAGTTAAAGAACTCTTGATCTCAAGTTTTGACATACTTCCAAGCAATTAAGGGAGAGAACCAATACTTTCTAACAATAAGAGGTAGACAACCTAGAACACTCAAAGGTCTAAAACAGAAGAAAGATATATGCTATCCATATGGGAGAAGACAAGGACTGAGATGAAGAGATCCCTACATAGGAAGGAAGTGAATGAGGTACTTTTTCCTTTAACCAATAAACTTAGTGAGTTGCAATGTATGGCCACTACCATGACCCAGATCAGAAGGAGAGAACTTGGAAAGAAAAAGAAGCATATGGAGCATACAGAGTATACACAGAGAAAAACATAGAGAACTTACCTTGAAAGATAGGAGAAGAAAGAAAAACCAGAATATTTCAGCTCTGGAGGAGAATTGACGTACCTCTTATCTTCATCATCAAGGCCATAAGCATTTCTCTGCAATCACAAAAATACTATTCTTATGAGTGGGAATTTTCTCCATATTTCCCTCCAAGCCTACATATGAAGCAGTCTTCAAACTCCAAGAACTGAAGACTTGGTCCTTCATTTTGCCACCAGACAAACTTTCTTGTAAGGAAGCATGAGTACTATCACCCTTTGTGTTTGGATGCATTAGACCCACCCCATTTGTCCATGTGGGAAATGCAACCTACTCATAATGTTGATTCTGTTGAGTGGTATCAAGGCCCTGGACAGAACTGGGATAGATTCTGTGGGAATCTTGCAGAGGATGAGTGCAACCAAGCCTCATCTCACTTGCATCATATATCTTCAACCCTCAATTGTGCAACATATGATACTCCCAGAAGACACAGGTTTTGATGGGATGACTCTTGCCTTGATACTATATGTGTAGACTTTGTCATTATTTGAAAAGACTGGGTTGAGAGAGTCTGGAAAGCTCACAGGAATTTAAATTTTGAGATCCTTGCACAATCCCACTAGAATAACCAAACCAGCAACTATAAATAGGAAAAACCAAAAAAAATATCCATGAATGGGAAGAAGTGCCACCTGAAATCCTCTGGACTTGGCACCCAGAAATCCCACACAGGACTCTGCTCCACACCGACACTGTATCTTGCTGCCCCCATACCACTGGAAGTTGTAGTCATAAGTCACCTCTGTCTCTGCACTGATGTCCTTAATGGCAAATATTCCAATTCGAACCTCTCCAAGTACTGTCCACTTCCTTGTCACACAGTTGGGGTCACTGCAGATGACCAAAAACATCACAAGGTAACTTATTAGACACATGAATTGTTTGATACACAGAAACTGTGTTATTATATGAATGAAATTTCCAAAAATCAAGTCAATTGCCTGGTTCCATCTCAAGTCACTAACACAGACTTCAGTTTTGTATCAGGTGAACATTAGTTGGTTCAACACATGAAACATTGTACTTCAAATCTGAACTAGATAGAGAATCATTTGGTGACATCAAAATTACCAAGAATGATTGATGTAACGAGCAAGGCTGCCCTTCCTGGTGGCATCAATAAACTCTGATCCATGAAGAGATATGATGTATTTCTCTTTCAGACCTGCACATGTAGTCAAATCCTCATCCCATTGATACAGTTTGATGTGCTTGACAGATATCATGATGACTGATAGAAATATGTCATTGCAAGATTCACATGCCAAGAACGAAAAATTCATGAAATGTGTTTGAAGGAATGGAGACAGAATGCAGATGTCCTTACCTACCTCCTCGTATACTTGAACACGTGATTGGGCAACCTTATCAGACACAACCTCCCCACAATATTCCATCACAAACTGCCCTTCCTTCTCACACCCTCCATTGAAGCCCCATTAGTTTAAACTGGTCATTCCTTCTGCCATTATGGGCACTTGATTGTTCAGCCAGAAAATTTAGCATCTCTAGCATTAGTAATGAAGGTCTATTAGGATGATACTAAGAGAGAAAGACAGTAAAAGCCAACCTTGATATCCTGGTCTGCAACGAGACCCCAGCCACGCCCATCTGTCTTCACAAGCTTCAATTTTGCATAATCACACCGTTGAAAACGCTGCACTCACAAATATGGCAGTGAGCTTGAGAAAAAGCATTACTTGCCTGCTGCTAACTTTACTTCAGCAATAAAATTCTCATGTTTCAGAACCCCTACTGATAAACTGTCAGTCTATTCTGATTCAGGATACCATATTATCTGGGTTTAAATTTCTGTTGTGAATCACTTCTATCTCTTAATAGAGGATCATTACCTGGTTTCTGCAGAACTCAGCAGAAGGACAATGGCAAGGTGTGCATTCAGTGTTGGTCAATGAATTCAAACACAGCTCACCACAAGCACTCTCAGGGTCATCAACTTTGTATTGACACTCGCATACTGCAATGTCATCATCCTTCTGTTGCACATGCCTTCACTCACAACCAAAATTCAACTGTGGTTTTTTGTCAGACAGTGCAGACAGAAAGATATTCCGGTACCCAAATTTTGAAAAGGCTGTGCGCAACATTGACATAAGCTACCTAAGGCAGCTATAAAAGCACATGCAAAATGCATTCTGAGTGTAGGATATAGATGTAATCTTCAAAACATGCCCAAAAGACACAGGGGTAAAAATGACGCACTCTCGCTGAACAAAAACATTATGGGGAATGTTGACATGGTTAGATAGTGTCTCCCACTTTGCCTCCTCTTCCTCCTCCTTTTCCTTCTCCCCTGGGCTTGGTGATTCATAAACCGCACTTTCCACCATCAACTTTTCTGCAGCCTTTGTTGCCTCCACAGCTTCTTGCACCAAACAAGAAGGGTTTAGGCTGTACAGGGTTAGGCCTTTCTTACTTTTGGAGTTGCATGCTCTTTCATGTATTTGAAAATATTTTTTGTTGTGTCAAAAACATACTGCCTTGGATTGAGTCTGCACAGGTGCAGCAGTGATGTTCCCTTGAACTCAATAACTCTAAAGATCAGTGCAGAAGGTATTACATTTTTCTCCGAAGAAAAATTCTCCACAAACTATGGATTTTATGAAAGAATATTATTTAGAACGACCTGATAATATAGCCTTGATGTCCAGCCATGGCCAGCACCAAAATTAATTCCACTGTAAAAGGTGGAATCTTTATATATATATTATATATATATGTGCAACGTCCATGCACAGGCCTAAGATGTCTGGACATGAATCATGGATAAGAGGAATCACTCTCCTCTGGAGCTAAACTGCCGCATAACCTTGTGCCTAGTCATAGACTGCCAGGAGACACCGAGAAATAATCAACCCGGAACATTGGATTTTTTGGAAACAGCATTGCCAAGCAGAGAACAGACGATAACATAAGCGCTCCACGAATAAGCAAAACCTTTGTGACAAAGCTAACAGAAACCAGGAATACTTGTTCCTCACTCCGAGGTGGAAGATGCCACCACGAGAATGAACCAATGCATTGAAAGTACTGATTCCAGACAGCTAGAGGCTCACGTACGTCCCCTTGAGAAAAGAAGAAGTAAAGGAAAAAAGCAAGGCAAAAGAGACATTAGTCCCAGTATATATATATCATTCACGTGCTTTATAGAAGCCTGAACAAACACAGGATGACAGAAGTGCTTGCAAGGTAGAAATGACGCGGGGAAAGACAAAAAAAAAAATAGAAAAAAAGAGCGTCCGAAGTACTTACAGGAATGATCGCTGGTGGCGAACATGCTGAGCAGATTCTTAAGCCGGTCATGAATGTCCCACTCGTCATCAGTAGCAGCAGCAGCTCCTCCTCCTCCTGCTCCTCCTATTGTTGCATCTCTTGCCTCCGCCATGCCTAGTCTCCCTCGACCCCGGCTCCCCCGCCCGAACTTCCGTCAAACCAGAACAGTTAAATGCCAGTCTTAAGGGGAAAAAAGTTGTCGTTCTTCAAGCAAAAAAATAATAACCACAACAACAACAGCAACAAGGGGGAAGAAGATGAAGAAAAAGCGCCCGGCGAGGAAGGAGGGAAAAAGCATCTGTTGCTTGTTCTGACATAAGAGCACTCTCGCAAACGTGCAACCAAATTGCGGAGAGAGAGAGAGAGAGAGAGAAAGAGCGAGCGAAAGAAGGAGACAGAGACGAGATTAGCACTAATCGGGAGATTAACTTAGCACTAATCCTTAATTAATTGTAACTCTACTTGGCGTATTCAATTATTCAACGTACCATATTATACACAAAAGCCAAGTATTAAAATTATCCCACTGACCGTATTATACACAAAAGCCAAGTACTAAATTATTCCACTGACCGTATTATACACCAAAGCAAAGTACTAAATTATGCAACTGACCGTAGTTTACACACCAGCCCAAGTACTAAATTATGCAACTGACCGTATTTTACACAATAGGCAAGTATTAAAATTATTCAACTGACTATATTATACAAAATAGCCAAGTACTAACTTATTTAACTGACCGTATTATACACACCAGCCCAAGTACTAAATTATTTAACTGACCGTATTATACATACCAGCCCAAGTACTAAATTATTAACTGACCGTCTTATACACAATAGCCAAGTATTAAATTATTTAACTGACCATATTATACAAAATATCCAAGTACTAGATTATTCAACCGACCTTATTATACACACAATAGCCAAGTACTATATTATTCAACCGAATGTATTATACACAATAGCCAAGTACTAAAACATTTCTATTGCCCGTATCGCACCCAGGAAAAAAAAAAAAAAAAAAAAAACTACCCTAGGTAACTAACTACCTTGTCTAGTGCAAATTATATCATGCCATTTATTTATTGGCTCTCCAATAAATGAAACACACATTGTAGAATTGTATAGTTTTCATGTTGTTGTAGTACCATGTCAACTTCGGCACTAATTATATTATTATTATTTTCCAAAAAATTGAATTTTTGAATTTTTTTGAATTTTAAAAGAACTAGTGTTTGTGAAGGAAAATAGAAAATATTGTAGGATAAATTCTAGAATATGGAATATCTTCAAAACAAGATTATTATTCAATGCTTGAACTTGCCATGAAACTATGGTATGGTCTTGCCACATCAAAATTTGTTATTAAAGGTAGAATTTGTCTATAAAATTAGTTATAGTTTAAAGTGAAAAGATTAGTAGATTTTACAAAAGAAATGGCCTTATGGGTACTACACATGGGGATTTTTTGGGCTAAAGCGATTTTTAAAAATTCAAATCAGGATTAAATGAATAATTTAATTATTATGGATTCTGAGGGACATATAAACGTCAATTAGCTCAACATCATATGTGACAAAACCATTAAATTTTAAAGAAGAAGATGTCAAATAAAATTAAAATTCATCCATGGAAAAGGATGAATATTTTAAAAAGCTAGTAAGCAAAGTAATCTTATAGGCTTAAATATAAATAAATTATAAATTATCTTTACAGCTAAATAAAAGGAATGCATGATTCAATCACTCCCCTTTCAAGTATTTAAAGAGTTCTAGGTGAAACATTAGGTTCAATTTTTTCATCCTTACACTTTCATGTTGATATCATGTTATAAACCTTGTAGGGGAGTTTTGTTTCTAATTAATTTTACAAGGGAAAGCTTATGTGAACTTGGTGAGTGACTTTGATAATGCAAGATTTTAAGGGTGTGTTGTCAAGATGCCTAGGATTCATGAACACCATTGGGTGTCACAAGAAATGGTTTTGCAAAATCAAAATGCAAGATGAAGGAAACATACTCTCACATGAGGAGAAAAGGCCTTAGGAATTAAGAGGAAGCATTTTTGGAATTTATGCTCAAAGTTTTAGGCGTGCTTTGTCTTTCATTTTATTTTTGGAATTCGAAATTGAAGTTAAGACTTGAGGGAGTCCAAAATGTTTAGAAGGCGATCACCTCCAAATCACATAAGCTTTAGTTCATTATAAAAACCTTGACAAAAGCTACAAGCATGTGGGGTTGCATGTCAATTACAACCTTTTTAAGTTGTGATTTAACAATAGTAGTCATTTGAAAATTTTCATACATTTGTATTATTTAAACATAATTGTTGTGCATCTAAAATAATTATGAACCATGTATAAGTAGGGTAAAATATTTTCATTCATAGTAAAATCTTGCATCATGTTTCATATGTGTTTTAAATGCTCAACATTTACATCCAAACAATACAAACCTATGAAAAAATAAAATTTACACAACTACCATTGCTAAATCATGGCTCAAGAACTTTGTGATGTGTTAAAAAAGACATGTTCCAAGAGAATAATCACACTCCAAAAATTTGGAACACCATGTGTTCCAATTTTGTGAGTCTATTTTAAGACTCAAGAGAAAAATATCATTTCAATGCAACCCATAGAAATAATTTCAAAATAATGTAAATAGGAAGGTGATGTCTCTTCTAAAGTCTAAGCCATGTGAATTTGAAAAAAACTCATGATCCAATGTATACTTCATTTGCATTAACCACTTGTATTGTTTAGCTTGCATAGATGAATTAACAAAAAAAATGCCCATGAAAAAAATATCATTTTGTCTTAATCTCATCTTTCAACTCTCACAAACATTTCTTCTTATACTGTGAAAAGTTAAGGAATGTGCCTTAGGTTCTTTTTCCCTTCTTGTACCACAATTTTGAGGAATTAATGTTAAATTAACGTTGATACTTTGGACAAGATTTTACATAGTCCCAACCAAAAATGTGAAATTAAAAAATACGGACAACCTCATATAATGCTAACTCGACAAAGGTGTTAACTTAAAATTATGCATGTAAACACAAAACAAAGGCTTATGAATTTCTTTTACATTATTTTAAAATTATATGTCCACACCAAAACCAAGCTAAACCAAAACTTATGTTGGTATTGGAGCCTAGATGTGTTTGAACCTATTAGGATATCAATTTGAAAAAATATCTTTCTAATACAAAAGTAAATTGAATGAATTACTATTTCACATGACATAAAAAAAATGCTAACAACACAAAGTGGTGAATTGGTGTCAAGATCACCCACATGCTTAAAGCTTGATCTTTATGTGGGGTACACCCAAAAGAAGTTCATCACATAAGTCTAAATACCTTGCTTTATTGGAATCATTGATAAATCTTCCCATGTGTAAACTTGCAAAACCAAAACAATGCATGAAGTTTATTTCATCATAGATTCATTAAACACAAAAATCCTACAAGGATAATGAAAATATATAAACATGAAAACATGATGAATGAA
>Ga0209208_10005536_pt1 | contig 17587 bp, 11 predicted proteins | sample S1TSphfallax_3_FD_187694 | JGI IMG/M metagenome (GOLD analysis project Ga0209208, IMG submission 187694) | Host-associated microbial communities from peat moss isolated from Minnesota, USA - S1T2_Fd - Sphagnum fallax MG (SPAdes) (version 2) | ecosystem: Host-associated > Plants > Peat moss >... | reverse complement strand
AAAGCTTATATTATATGTCAATATAATACCCATAATTAGATTTTGGAGAGTTATAAGACTAAGGAAATGTCATGACACAAATTGTGAGGAATGCACACATAAGCATAGATTTCTAAATTCAACTTGGAAAACACAAAGCCAAGAAATGAATTAACATGAAATATAAGCAAAGGCAAGAATATCAAAGGGACACAACCCAAGTTTTACTAAACTCAATTCAAATGGTCTAGAATTCATTAGCACCTCATATTGCACAATTCATGATCCATAACAACAAATCCAAAAATTAGCAAACACATTTGATAACACAACATTCAAAGCATAAATGTACACACACAATACAAATCCATTTGAATATTTCAAATTACTAAATGTCAATGTTTCCTTAACTATAAACTAGTTGTTTCATTACAACTTCAACAACTTGATTACCTAAAAAATATTCTTGTATCAAAAGGACTAGATCCAATTGCTAAATAAATGTAGGGTGTGCATTTTTCAAAATGGGTTGAATGTATTAAACAAGGGCTACCTCTTCATCTAGACTTTTGATTGTCACAATTCTTAAATTTCATATAACTCAAGTAACGTTTGAAAATTCCCAACTTGACACTAAAGAGCAATTGGTTCTTCAGAAATGTTAATATGTGGTAAAGATTTGAAGAAATGCATGGCATATTGACCAAGAGAAATGCAATCTGGAGAAGACGTTCAATCTAGTTATAATAACAACTTTGAAGGAGTTATCAACTTGTTTAAGGAATTTGTAAAGTGAGAAATCAAATTGCACAATATTCAAAAATGTAATTTGTCTAACCAATGTCATTTTTCAAATTTCTACATGAACAAAATAACACCTTAGGGATGATTAGTTTTGAAAATTTTCAAATTTAAGTAACCAAAAAAGGTATGAAATAGAACTTACACTAGCTTTTGTTCTTCAAAACAAAAGGTTTTTCTTTTTGTTAATTCAACTATTCCTACAAATGTGTTGGACGATTTTTAAACATGTGCATGAACTTTATAATCACATGACCATGATTCTTAAACATACTGTTCAAGTGTAATAACAATTGAAGCAATCAATTTTAACATTTTATATGCAATTGTTGCAATCTAAGAATAAAAAATTGTAATGAACGACAAAAGTTATAGGATGGTTCCTTGATATATGAACAATTATTGAAAAGGGAAATATTTAATTGGTTCTTTAAATCCATCAATAAGTCAAGTCAAATTCAACTATAGGTTTTGTATGAAGAATCATGAAAATTTGATGAGTTCCGTTTTTACAAGGAATCAAATCTGTGAAAAAGTCTTCATAAAAATTTGATGAATTCCATTTTTATAAGGAATCAAATGTGTGAGAAAGTAGGTAAAGATCCGAAACTCACTCCTATAGGTGAGTAATGAAGCTCTAAAAAAGGGCTATCAATTGAAATAAGACCTACTTGATTATAAGAAGAAATTGTATTTAATATTTGAGCTCATCATCTTTCATTGAAATTAGTGTTCAAGATCATCATGTCTTTGAAGTATCCACAACTTTATTATAAAGTTTCTTGCATACAAGCATCTAGATTGATGTTAGAGCTATAAATCAAATGGATTTATTTTACAAAAATATATTTTGCTTTTGACATGTGAAATTATAATGGATAAAGACATACTTTGTTAATGGTAGGTTATTAGTAGTTATTAATTTTGTATGTACTAGTTAAAATATCAATTATTAATTACCACTCAAGATTTACTTTGAATTCAAAATTGAGCTTCATATGCAAGGATTACATACTTTGCACTCACATATTCATTTGCAAATTCTTGGTTTAGCTTTTGAAGAATACCTAGAACTTCTATTTTTTTTTTCCTTTGCAATTATATTTTGACATTGATTATTACTAGATTACCTAGCATATGTTTTAACTAGATAGGAAATAATTTTCAGCGTTTGTTGATGATTCATACTTGTTTGGATTTATTTTTTAATTAAAAAAGAAAGAAAATGATATTTTATTGTACTTATGTGTCAATGTTGTGTTAATTGCACAAAGCCAATGTCATGGTAAATCATGTTGTTACAAGGTTGTAATGTTTGCCATAATCATGATTTGATGGGGTTAGCAAGTTTGATTTTTGTACATTTGTTGGAAATGCTTTTGTTTTTATGTGATGGTGCTTATTTTTGGGGTTAGATGTATTTTTTTAAGGGTTGTTACATTTGAATACAAGTTAAATTCACATAATCATATGTTTCATGAAATGCTTATGCAAGAGGTTTTTAGTAGTGAAATTAATGAAATAATTGTTGAAATTTCATCCTAGTTTGCATTTTCTTTTCTTTTTCAAAAAATATTTTATACTTTATTATTGGCTAAGGTTACAAGTTACAAGTTATTTTGCCAAAATCTCAAATTTAAAATTCGGACATTTTTGTTTGAATTGCCACCTAGTTTCTTGCATTGGTGTTAGCACTGCGGACTTGGGCCTTGGGGGAAAAAAAAGGTCCTACAACTACGTCCCTTAGGTCTGCAAGAGGCCGTGGACTTAGGCCTCTGGAAATAAAGCTCCTACCACTAGGGATCGGTCCCAAAGTACGCGCCACGACGGACAGTGGGTTTAGGGTTTAGAGTTTAGGGTTTAGCTTCTTCTTTGCTGTTGCTTCTTGCGATGGGTTTTGGACCTGTGGCGCAATCGAGAATCTTGTATCCTTGGCTGTGATGGAGTGGGTGTCGAGGATTTCTCAAGGAACGGAATTACTGTAATTGCCTCCGAGATTTGGGTCTGTAAAGAAACTTGTTGTTCCAGGTTTTGGGTCTGTGAGAAGTGGTTGTTTCTTTTGTGGGTCCTTGAACGACGAGGAGGAGGAGGAGGAGGTGGTAGTTTCAGATGTTTGGAGTCTTGGGTCCATGAAGGAATTGGTTTACATGTCGTCAAGTTCCAGGGACTTTGAAGGAGCTTGCTCGTATCTTTTTTAGTCTGGGTTTGCAAAGGACGTGGTTTAGATATTTGCGTTATTGTTTTGTTATTTTGCAAAGCTGAAGTTTTTTGAAAGATTGAAGAAGTTTAGGTTTTGGTGTATGTGCATTATAGGTCCAGTTTTGTGCGGCATTTTGGGTTTGCCCTAGAGCATTTGAGTGGGTTGAATTTTGCGGGTAGTAGTAATCACAGCAGAATGGCAGGGTTTGGAGGTTTTTCAGCACCCGGATCACAGGGCTCGGGAATGGCATTCTCTTTCGGTACTTCGACTGCACCTGCATTCGGATCTACTCCAGCAGCAGGAGCACCAGCACCAGCACCAGCAGGAGGAGGGTTGTTTGGGTCTACTGCTTCAACTGGGTTTGGAGCTTTTGGCTCCACTCCAGGTGCATTTGGAGCTCCGGCTAGTAGCTCTCCTTTTGGGAGTGCTTCTTCTACCCCTTCGATCTTTGGAGGTGGTGCTGCTTCTTCTAGCCCTTCTCTCTTCGGAGCAACTACTCCTTCTTCTGCCTCTCCATCTCCCTTTGCATTTGCTCAAGCCAGCAGCAGCAGTGCTATGGGGACAACGGCTGCTGCTCCGTCTATTTTTGGCGCCTCATCCACTCCTTCTGCTCCCTCCCTTTTCGGGGCGACGGCGACTTCGACCCCATTTTCAATGACAGGTTCTCAATCTTCGTCCCCGCTTGCAAGTTCGGGTGCTGTTCCATCCTTTCAAAGCCCTAGCCCTAGTCCGTTTGGAACTGCAGCTTCTTCTGGAGCTGCATCGTCTTTTGGTTTCGGAAGCAGTGCTTTCGGAAGTTCTGCATTTGGAGCAAAGCCGGCTGCCACCACGGCTTCTGCACCTGCAGCTGCTGCCTCGAGTGCGGGTTTTGGTGGATTTGGTGGAGGCTCTTTGTTTGGAAGCAAGCCCTCAACTCCAGCCTTCGGAGCAAGTTCCACTCCCGCCTTTGGAACTAGTTCCACTCCCGCCTTTGGAACCAGTTCCACTCCCGCCTTTGGAACCAGTTCCACTCCAGCCTCTGGAGCAAGTTCCACTCCAGCATTTGGAACCAGTTCCACTCCAGCTTTTGGAGCAAGTTCCACTCCAGCATTTGGAACTAGTTCCACTCCCTCCTCCATTTTTGGAGCTCCATCAAGCCCTGCTGTTTCTGCAAGTTTTTCTTCCCCTTCGCCATTTGCAACTCCTGCATCTGCCCCTGCGGCATCACCCCCAGGATTTTCTTTTGGAGGGGCTTCTTCTAGTTCTGCTGCCCAGACTACTACATTTGGATTTGGGGCTCAGACACCATCCTCAAGTGCTGCTACTCCTTCTCCAGCTCCAGCATCCTCTCCTTTCTCTGGATTTGCTTTTGGGACTCAAACTGCAACAACACCCGCAGTAGCTGCAACTGCTCCAGATGGGGGCTCTGCATTTGGATCAACAACTCCAACCCCAGCTACTTCATCAAGCCCTTTGTTTGGCTCTAGTTTTTCATCTCTTGCCACTCCAGCATCAGGACAACCTGCATCAGCCCCATCCCTCTTCAAAATGCCTTCTCCCTCAATACCTTCATTCTCTCTACCTGCTAGTTCAGCAGCAGCAACACCTTCTACAACTGCAGCCTCCTCTTCAATTTTCTCATCAACTGCCATGGCTCCAACTAGTGCAAGTGGCTTTTCTTTTGCTTCTTCAGCTACTGCTTCGTCCACTCCCTCCCTTGCTTCTACAGGTGGTATTTTTGGTTCATTAGGTGGAGCTTCAGGAGGAGCTGCATCCTCTGGAGGATTCTCATTTGCTGGGGCAACAACCAGTAGCAGTCAGGGTGGTGGCCCTAGCTTCTCTATTCCTGCAAAGACTAGTGCTCCTTCAACACCTGCTACATCAGCACCATCCACTGGTGAGTACATTGGTTTTGAGAATGCTTCTTCTCTCTTGTTGTCTACTATTTGTGATGCTTCCAGGTCTACCTCCTTTGGTTGCTGCTAATTCCATATTTGAAGTTGTATTTGTACAGGCTTTGTTATGCCATCACTGACTTCGGCTAGTACAGGAGGCGCCTTCAGTTTTGCAAATCTTCCTACTTCATCTGCAACAACTTTGACACCAACTACTGTAGCTGCAGCATCCACTGCTTCTACCATGCCCACCTCTGCAGCTGGGTATGAAATATGAACTCCCATAGTGATATAAATGCATGGGAGATTATTACTAAGTGAGAATTGCCAGCTGCTTAGGGATTGTGGAGAGAGTGAAGATACAGGTGAAGCTGAAGATGTTGAGAAGGTTTGTGTAGTTCAGTACACAATGTCCAACTTTCTACAAAGAAGCATACTTACTGTAGCTGGATTTTGCTGGTTAACTAATCAAATAGTCATGAATTCTGTTTTGTCTAAAGTAAATGCACTGTACTGTAATTAGTGGTTGGTACAACTTTAATATAACTGGACAACTTTTTTGCTTCATGAGCTGTTCTGTGTTACTAAGGTTGGCTTTATGTAAATGTTTTCTTGCAGAACAAGAGGAGCCCTTACAACCTCAGCAGCAAAAACACCAAAACCCCCTTCAGAAGTCGTAGGCAAGACTGTTGAAGAGGTAGTCAGCCCATTTGGAGCATCAGTTTTTTACAATTAAAGAGAGGCACTTCACCAATCTGTAATGGTTCATGTTTTACATAACCAACCTGCTACAGCTTGAAAACCCATGGATGTGTCATTGCTATGATAGTAGCTCTTTTTAAAGTTCATCCCAGAAGTGCCACATGGACCTATTCAGTGGTGATTGGGGACTTCTGTGTTTATGTTTTCTGCATTTGGTGGAACATGAGGTTATGTCTCATAGCATTACCTTCATGCTTTCTTCTCTACTGAGATGAACTGTGAATCAATTGTATGATATTGGAAGTCAGGGATTTCTTTTTATTCATATGTGAGATATATGGTGGCTGAACTCTTTGTGATGGGATGCAGATCATCAAGGAGTGGACACATGAACTACAAGAGCGAACGTCCAAGTTCCGGAAGCAGGCAGAGGCCCTGGGTGAGTGGGATCGGCGCATCATCACCAACCGTAATCTGTTGATCAAGCTTGAGGTTAGTATTAGCTACAAAGTATTTGAAGTGGCAAGCTGATGATGTGAAACACATATGCTATATCTTGTCTGCTATGACCAAAGGAATTCGAAACTGTAATTCTGGTTGTGGATTGTGTGCAGAGTGAGGTAGCAAAGGTGGTGGAATCACAGCATAGCCTTGAGCGACAACTTGAGCTTATTGAGACCCATCAACAAGAGGTTATCTCCCTAAGTTGTCATAGATTCTCTTGTCTCAGTGTGCTGTGCTTTGAATCTCACAAATTATTTGTCAGAGGAGAGATGTCTTACTTCAGTTTTCTATGTGTCTTTATTGGCCAGATTGAGAAGTCTTTGGAAAGCATGGAGGATGAAGCTGAGAGAATCTACAGAGATGAGCGGCCAACTCTTGTAGAGGATGAGGCAGCAGCAACTCGTGATATGATGTAAGTTTCTTTGCAGTTGTTCTGACTATCATTCAGTTTGTGAAATGTTTTCCTATGCCAGCTGAAAGATTCTTGGACTTTCTCCTTTGAAACACTAGACATGATGGCTAGTTTGTTGTTGGTGAACACCGTTCTGTGGACAATGTTTCACACACACAGAGGCTCCTGTCTGCCAAAGGGTGAAGATAATACAAATGATGAGATAACAGATGTTACAATGGGCTTTGAACCAAAACTATTGTTGTATCTTTATCATTTGTCATCTTTGACAATGCAAGATCTGAGCTGACGGGAATGTGTGCACGCAGGTATGAGCAAGCAGAGTTTGTGGAGAGGGAGCTTGAGCGCATGGGGGAGAAAATTAAGGAGACAATCCAAAACATCAATGCTGCTCAGGTATGACAAGTCAATTCCCTCAGCATTTCTGATTAGAGGGGTTGTGTTAAAATCACTTGCATTGACCACAATGCTGGATGTTACTGTTGCTTGCTCAGGCAAGTGCATGGTACAGGGTCATATTTAGACTGGGAAATTAGTGTCTTTCCACCTATGCAGAAGTATTGGCATTTTTGGGATCACATATTCAGTATGACATGAGTTGTGCACATCTGTTTTACTTATAGATATGTCACAAACGAATTGAAGTGCAATGTGCTAATGGGTGTTCAGAAACTGTAATTCATTGGTATTAAGAACCAGCAGAGAAGGGAAAGGAGCCTTTCCTGTAAATTTAGATTTTTGAGCTGGATTTATGGGCACTATAGTTCCACTATGTCAATCAGCTTGGTCTTTTCACAGGGGGGAGACTTGGAAATGGTGGAAGGAGCAAGTCCACTTGATTTGGTAGTCCGCATCCTCAACAATCAACTTACTTCTCTTATGTGGATTGATGAGAAGGTATTTACCCTGGTCCCCTTCTGAGTTTGCATCTTGTGCTGGATTATCTGTATTCCAAAACATTGGGAAATTGTAAGTTGAACACCTATGCACCCATTCTTTACTGATTTTTGGTTTTGACTGACTGGGCGCAATGCCCATCCCTAAGCACGTCCTTCAACATCACTCCAAGATTTTTGCATTGCACTTACCTGATATGATATTCACTTTTTTATTGTACTCTTCTGTTTATTAAGGCATGGCCAGTTAAGAAGAGAGCACAACAGCAAAAAAATTGAGTCCTGTAACCAATACCATGATTTTTGAAAACCAGGAGGGTATGAACATGATGTTGGGAAACTCCATGAATGTACATTGGACTACGCACTAGGAGTTCAAAATTGCAAGGAACCTGGAAGCATTGGGAATCCAGGGCCTGTAGTAATCTGTTATCGCTTGGAAATTGTTGCCAAGGTCTAGAAATAGAGAAACTGGAGGCCCCCCACTAAGGGATAGTGCATTGGAGATTGGGTTTGATCTGTCTGGATTTGATATACAAAATGGGTTGGGGGTGCTCCTTTGTGTAGGCTGGGGAGCTCTCAGGGCGCATTCAATCCTTTGCAGACCAGGGAGCAGCACATGATAAAACCTATGGGCTTTCTCGCCTACAAGGAGCTTGAAAGGAGGTTTTGAAGGAGCTAAAATTGGGCATTCCAAATTCACAAACAGTCAAGGCCTTTCCATGCAAGAGGCCATTGTATCTGAGTCATAAAGTAGCACTCTGTTGTGAACTGGCTGTGGTAGTCTCCCTCCATGTCATGATACAAACATTCTTCATACATTGGACAATACATTAACTGGAATTGACCTACCTACTTTTGAATCCTGGATTTACAAAATCAGACCTTGTTGAGTTAGTTATTGTCACGAGGCATTTTAGGTATCTTTGGCTCTCGAACAACCAAAGGTGGAGGCCCCCTTTTGACCTTCGATTATGTTCCTTGACTTCAATATGTGGATCACATGAAACAGGAATCCAGGCCAATGCAATTGTTCAGTTCCTGCTTTAAGAAAGTAGCTTCTATCAAGAACACAAAGAATTCATGGATGTTTCAGACATGGCAGGTTTCAACCTGACTTACAAAAAAGGGATTTGGGTTGGGGTGGATCATTGTGTGCCACAGGCTCTGCATGCTTTGTACCAGCAGAGCAGCATAGGATGAAGTCCTGGAATGGGGTTTTCCACTTCAGGGAGCTTGAAATTTTGGAATAGGAGGAAGTATCAAGTGGGCACTGGTACAACTTCAATGTTATTCACTATCTGGAGTAAATGACCAAAAGAAAATCAAAGTTGACACTCAGTTAGCTGACGTATTGTGGAGGAAACTTTGCATTGTCACAAAATGGAACTCTCAATTTCATGAAGAAATGAACATTTTTCAAAACCTTGGTATTTGGTAATAGGAATAGCTAATGTGATGGAACACTTACTTTGCAAGTGAGTTATGGGCTATTTTGGCTTGATGCGATCCCCTGTTAAGCAATTCTATACATTTTCCTGAATGCATGGATCATCAACTAATTCCTAGAGTCACATAATTTTGAAGCAAGTTACACACTGCAGATTTAAACTTCTTACTTTAGTTGGACTTTTGACCTGATTTTTACTTTCAAAACCATAAGCTGAAGGGTGCCCTTATGTGATCCACAACCAAGAGCAATGGAAGGCCTTTTGTGCAATATGTTGAATGTTGCAAGGTCTGCAACCTCTATTTGCCATATTTAAGAAATGGTTCTAGATTTGTAGTGGGTCCATGTATTGGTTTGGCACCCATGGGTGAAATGTAGCTAGTCCCCAATGTGAGTACAAAAGTTTGGTAATGCTTTACTAATTGGTGCCATTTTCTACTGCAATTTTTGGGAAAGTCATAAATCCTCATTCTTAGGTCACATTTTCCTTTTCATCCATTTTCTGCAATCCACATATGAGGGTGGATGGTTTTATAGTGACTTGCTTTTAGTGTCATGGGGAAATTTTTGGTTAGATTTTTATTTATTTTTGTTTAAATGCCTATGGAAAATAATATAATTATAAATCTATCAATTGGCAACTGATTGCAGATTAACAACTTCAGTATGAAGCAACTGTGTAATGTGCTTCTAAGGTTCCAAAAATTGGACCTTCTCTCTCTTGAATGGAATGCTACAAATATTGAGTATCACTTTAAATGATTTGTAATGATTAAATATGAGTTATATTATGAAATAACAAACCCATATGTTTCCTTTGAAAACCTTAGTCAAAGTTTATGTATGGATTTGAGATGGTGAAATTTGGATCTTATTTTCATAAGTCTTTTTGAGACTTAAGTTATGAACTTCATATTATTTTCAAATTTTTTTTTCCAAAGGTGCACAATTTTAATATCTTTAGGTGGGCTGTTAATCATATGAAGTTCAATGGATATATTTCTTCAAGACTTCAAGATTGCATCCACCACACATAATGACATCATCATCTTTGTAACTTTTGAAGTAGGTTTGCATAAGAATAAGGTGTGAAAGGTTGAAGTTAATATTTCAAGACATTGTAATATTGGCATGATTTTGATAGATATTTGTTGAATAATTAATTAATTAGTTTTTCAAATTTTGATTTGGCAATCAAAAAAGAAAATTGAAAATTTTGGCTTTCAAACATAGAAAATATCCAAACATTCAACAATTGTTAAGTATTAGACTATCAATCTCTATGTCTTTTGCAAAACAATCGTACATTAAATACCAATCCATTTATGTATTTCTAATCCAAAAGCACTACATACAAAATATTTCTTGGATTTCTTGATATGCATTGTTTGGCATTCATATGCTTCATCAACTTGATTTCAAGAAGGTATTTTGTGATTGCATGAATGTGGTACCAATAATTGCAAAACTTGATAGACTTGTAATTTATGCTCATTTTCACAATGCATTACTGAAAATGGGTTATGAAAGATTCCTCACATCTATTTTCAAATTGATTAATTGTGAGTTAAGACAAGTTATTTTGTGCCATGAAGTTTAATTGTTTGAAGATCAATTGATTCATAATAATGTATAGAAGCTAGAGAAATAGCTAGTTGGGTTTTCATAGAAATGTTATGTCATGTTATGTGAACATTAGATTAAGCAAGATGATGTTGAGGAGGAGATTACAATTGATCTAAATCCAAAGAGGTGGAAAATAATAAGATGATATTCGAACTAGTTTCACCTAAATATCTAACCACCAATCCAAGTTACATTAAAGAGTTATGGCAACCATGCCAATGTTCTTCATTATCTCAAGATTGTTTATAGGAAACTCAACTTGCATAGATCATGTGAGAAATTAAGTAGAAGGTCTTTATTCGAATGGTTCATGTCCAAAGTGAATTGAAGCCAAATTAGAAGGGTGTGGATGAACTTGGTACACCATAAAGCTTATAGGGAAAATGAATGTTAGATGACTACCCTAATATTCATGATAAAATGGTAGCCATTCTATAAAAAATGAGAAAAGTTGGGCAACCACTTGTTATTTCCATGGTCCAACCAATCTCACATGGAATGATTAAATCCATGGCTCCTCAAATCATTTGTGAATGCCTTGGAGATTTCAAAGTCTTTTGAAAATGGACATAGTAGTAGTTCATGAAAGATTGCATGAACTAGTCACATACAGTGGGTACAACTACATCAAGTAAGAATATGTCCTATTGAATTGCCTACTTAATGAAAGCATACAAATTCATGTTTCATTGTTAGTAGTTAATACTAATCAAATAGGAATCCATCTTGTTGCCATGGCATGGGAGAGGACATGGGAAAATAAAGGACAAAAAACATATCCAAGTTCTAGGGATGAAAGAGAGCTAGGTTTAGGGTTTAGGGTTGTCTTCCATCAAATTGTTTGGTGGTTTTAATGATTCCAATGGTCTCATCAACAACAAAACCAGTTTTTCCTCTCTATTCAAATTGATGTTTATAATATCAATGTGGACATTACCACCAAGCAATGTTGGAAGAGACCATCTTCTCCTAGATGATGGTTGGTACCTTATCATCTCTAAAAATTTGCTAGAATACTTGCTAGTCAACACGTAACACCACCAAGCACTTTGTAGTTAAGATTTTGTTGTTCAACCTTCAATCACAAATTCAAGAATTGGGTTTACAAGAAAATAATAATGATATAGGTAATTGATTCTTGGGTAATGCAAAAATCCAAGGATTGTTGAGATTGGATGAAAAAGCACCACCCAAATATATTGGTTATCTTTGTGCTTACGATGTACACAATGAGTTGTAGTCAACTAATGTGATCCTATAAAGACCTCTTAAGCATGCATTTAAGGTCCATTTAGTAACAAGATTGTTGAGGTGATTAAATAATAGATTGATGTAACGTAGGATTTTGAAATTGATTTTAAAATGAATAATCTTAAACAATGCATATGCCAATGGTTCCACTTTGCATGGGAACAAGTTAAGAACATGCAAAACATGAATGTCAAGGGATAACACAAGATAAGGATTACAACAGCCTTTTCAATGGATTCTTAGTTGGCTAAATGCCATGACCTCATTATTCATAACCACATTTCTAGGCATTGAAGAAAATAGAGAAAAAGATTTCAAAATTGATCTTGCTAGACCACTATTTGCCATCGTTGAAGAATGTTTACAGTTACCAAAGCCATATGATAGAATGCAAGGCCTCCAAAGCACCCAAGGGAGGCACCAAAAGTTGATACAATTGGATAGAATGCAATGGCATTGAAGTAGGCATAGCCTTCAATTACACGTGTACTTGTAATTGCAACTTCCATAGATTGAATGTTATTTGATCTTTAAATCGTTATGTTGTTGTCAAAGCATTTATGACAACAATGATGCATTTGTTGTTCAATTGATAAAATTGCAAGTTTCAATTTCACTTGTAAATTGAGGGTGTGGGTGGAACTAGTGTAAAAACAACAAGAGCAACAACTAATAATATTTAGGGGCACTAAATGAAGATGTTATATTTTCATATATAGTTGCGAGTAAACTTGATGCAAGTAGACTTGATGCTTGTTGCAGCCATGCATGTCTTCATAGATGTGCATGGAGGGGGGCTCATGTCAGCATTTATTTTCCAAATTTTGGGGTATAGCTGAACTGACTACGTATTATCATCCACAAATAAGATTTAGCCAAATTTGGCTATAAATTGGATATGAAAATTTAAGAAAACTTAGGTAGCTTTCAATATTTTTGGCTAATTGCTGCACAACCAAGAATTTTTCATTCCCCCTTATGGAAGAAAAGAAAACACAATGATTCGCTCCCCTTGAAATCCTCCATTTTAAATTTCCCCTATCAGTATGAGGTTATGAATTTGCTTTATGAGGAGTTTTTCTTTAGTTTTCATTGTGTGCTTCACTTTCATGACACAATTTTTTTTGGGAGGAGTTTCTGATCTGAAACAATTTCTTACCTTGTGAAAATTGCTCTACATTGCATAAATAGATTACCTCAACAATCGACTCCGGTACAAATGCTCTACTGCATTTAGGGCCTTTGTATTGAACTGACCTCTTCAACTTGTCTCATCTTGATCCCACTAGTCAAGCAAGAAACATTGCCACAAATCAACTCACACCAAGCTTTGAAAATTTTGAGAATGAAAATAAAATTATCGAAGCATTTATTGAGGGAACATCAAGTGTTTGTGGAAGTTCTTGTGCAAGTTTCTTGTGTGGTTGTTGATTTCAACCATATAATCAAAGAAAGTAGATTTATGCAAGGTTTTAAACTAAACCAAATTCCAAGGATCACTCTTGGCTCACAAATATTTTCTGGGTATCCCTTGTGTCCACAGGGTACTATTTTGCTACCTAATCATAAATGGGATAAACATTACTATCTTCCCTTGTTCATTTATAAATATGGTAATTTTGGAAATTGATAAATATTATTATTATTTATAAATTAAAAACATCTTTAAGTATATTTTCAAACCTTGTTTGATTTATAGGCCTGTAGCCAAATTTTAAAAGTTTAGGAATACTGCTACATGTTGGAGACATGCTAAAACTATTGCTTAAATATGACAAGTGGGGTCCATTTTTCCCCCAAAAAGAAAGAAAGAAAGAAAAACCACCTTTAAACAAACCATTTGCGACCCCACTTTCCCACAATATTGAACTCCTGCTGCCAATTGGTCCACTCCATCCTTTTCTCAAAAAATATGAATGATGCCCATACAAATTTTTGGTGCTGCCCCATACACACTTAGGCACCATTACAGCCCCAACCAAGATGTGCATAACAGGACACATAGTGTGTAATGGGCAACACCAAAATGTGTGTGGGCACCTCCAGACACATTAGAGTTATCCCATAAAGTAAGAAAAACACAGCACCAGAACCCTGAGTTTGTTCATACACAAGGTGAGATTCAAAAGTACATTAGCATTCAACAGGGGATGAAACTCAGACTCAAACCATCAATTTTGGTGGGTACACTGAGTTTCATCCTGTCTTTCCTTGTTCCTGAGCGCCTCCACTGCTGCTACATATATTCTCACTTCTCCTCACTGTACAACTACTATAATTAGTCTCGAACCTAGTGCATTAAATGCTGAGTTTCAGCATTTGATACTGAGTTGCAGCATTTCATGCTGAGATTTAATAAAATGTCTTAAGACTTTGCGGATACCACTGAAAGAGAGGATAGAGGTGAAAAGAGGCCCAAAGAAAGGGTGAAGACAGGGTTACTTTACGAATAAGTCTATTGTCTTGGTCCTAGGACCTGCAAATTGCGCAATCCGGAAAAAAGAAGAACCAGCCCGTACTTCTTTTTCTACTGCTTGCAATAAGGAACCAAAACCAATGCTGATTTAATGTCTAGCTGTGGAGTACATAGTTAGGTTTTCCATTAATAAAAGTATCTGATCTTGCACTGCCAAATGTGTGAAGGCAAATGATGTATAGAACACCAGGTCTCATCACCCTTTACACTTATGTTAAAAATAGACAATCTGCTGAACAAGAAAAAAAAAAAACTTATTCAAAGTATTTACATATACAGAATTTTGTAATCATTGTAATCAAAGAGTTGTAGTACCTTGGCAGCTTCCGTATTAATGTGTTGAAAAATTAATATAATTTTAAGTTTCTGATTCGGCACTTGAATTTTTTATTTTGAAAATTTTGACATATACGGACTAAAATATAATAAAATTATTATATATCTCGCAACTGTTCTGTTGTCCATTTGCTTAGACTGATCACACTTTATGTCACTTTGTTAGATAGAACGTGAGCTTAAAAAGCAGCAGTTTTCGACATTAAGTACTATTTTTTCGAAAAATTTTACAATTTTTTTTTAATAATAATAAAATAGTGCCACAGCTGCCCAGGTGGGCAGCTACTACAATATTTCATTATGCATGAGATTGAATACATCTCAAAAATAGATAGGTAGTCACTAGTGTGTTGGTTAGAGAAATAATCTTTGAATAAAAGGAACGGACAACTTCAATTTGAATGACAAATTGTCTACTTTCCATCTTTAATGTTGTGATATCTTTGTTAAGTATCCTACCTTCCTCTTAATGCAATGATAGTTCTGTTGGATAGGTAATATGTGGGCTTAAAAAGTTGAAAATTTTGGACAATGGAAGAAAATGGTAATTAATTGTGGGTCAAGGATGTACACATTATATATTGGATCATTTTTTTACAAATGTACACTCCATATAAATCCACAAACAATTTCCAAATGGGCATGGCAACTACCCTAGTATGTACCTACCCCAACTTTGACCGAAATTAAATTATTTTTCAAAATGTTGAAATATTCTAGCCACAAAATTTTAAGATATGGTAAGCAAGTTGAGAAACTTTGTACACTTAAGCTCTTCATTTGCTAGTTTCTTCATTTGAATTCTCTATGCCAAACCTCTTCGTGAGGTCGCCTTCTTCATGATCTCTTTACATCTCATAGTTACTTGTCTTTTGTTGTACTTGGCACTGCATTTTATATTTACAAATAGTTTGTGCTACTTTTATGATGTCACAAATTTTGATTTGAAATCATGCATTTCAATGTGCTAGGAAGTAGAATGCCAATAAATATATGTAATTGAAATTTGCAATCTTATCAATTGAGTGACAAATGAATTTTTGTTATCACAATTATTTTGATAGCAAGATACGTCACAAACTTTGATTTAAAATCTTCCATTTCCAATGTGGTAGGAGCAAAAGCTCCAATTAGGATTTGTCACACATCTAAGGTATAAATCAAATGTCATCCCCACCCATAAACAAGAAAAAAAACTAGATAGTATATAAAAGTGAGACACAATTTGAATTTCATCACCTAAGTCAATCAAAAACAATGAACAACAATCATTTCTTCCAAGGCCTGAAAATAAATATGTGCATTTTTTCAAACCCAAAAAATCCTTTGGAATCAACCACTCCATGAAATTTGAATGTTATATTTCATCCAAAATTACCAATTGAAGGTGTTTTACAGCTGTTGCTTGGAGATGTCGTTAATGAGAACGGGAGCCATGGCTACAATGTCAGTCCCATGCACAATCCTCAAGTGAGAATCAGCATGCAAATGGGTTGTTGCATTTTTATATATTCTAAAGTACTTCTAGTCAAGGATGACCTCTGTGCCTTAGTTCTCATCCTACAACTCCTCCTATTTGGTGAGAGAGAGACTCGGGTCATGTAAAACTGGAAAGCAGTACTAATGGTGCATTCACACTTGATGTTAAGTCAGTGTTAAATGAAAATCTAGGTGGCATCCTAGGTGGCACCCAATGTTAAGCGGGCCATAGCTTGATGTTAAAAAATGTTAGCTTAACATAAAATTTTCATGGCAACACTCTACCCTAGAGTCCCTAACACCAAGTGTGAATGCACCTTAAGATGTTTAAATCTGAAATGGTGTTTGAAATGGAGCATCTTGAGCCTTGGTGTAAGAATATATATTTGATGGACTTTAATTAGGAGAAGAATGACATTCCCATGCAGACAACAGGACAAATACCATATGTTTCTGAACTTTGAATTGGATGCCATATACCGAACGAGCTGATTGACCATGCAATTGATTTCTATCTACACTAAAAGTCTTTAATTACAACAAGTAGCTATATTTCCGAGAATGTCAAAAATATATATTGGAAGCATTCTCCACTAATATTAATCTTTAAACTCATTCACAACTTGATGGATGGCCCAAGAAGGCGAGGGCCACACTTGTGGAAATTATTATTATCAGCTACTTTGGCACCCACTTTACAGCTTTTGACCATTGCAATGACACCTGCAAAGTTTGTTGGCCTTGCCTTGGTAGGCAAGGATATTGTGTTTAGATTCATTACAGAGTATAGTAGCTTAAGGGACTTTGGCCCCCAGGTAATAATAGGTCTATTTTTATATGAGGATTTTTGAAAGATGATATTTTGGCTTCAAGTGTTAAAACTTGAGATTAGTTACAGAGTTATAATATAACTGGAAGGATTTTGGTTTCTTTTAGAGGAGTTTTTGAAGATAATATTTTTTGATGGTGAAATATTTGAGTTTCCGTAATTCTTCTTTTGCCTTGAGATACTTTTTAATGTAAATGGCGAGGCCAGAGGGTGACACACCACTTGTTTGTATGGCCGGGGTGTTTAGCATCCTCCTGCACTTGCTACTTTAGGGTTTTGAGAAGAAGGGTCAAGAGAAATGTCTTTACTTAAAGATATGACTTTGTCATCTGCCCTCAACCCTACATACTTTCTTCATCCACTCATCATCACAAAAATTGCTCACCAAATAAGCAACCTGGAATCAATCACCTACTGAATCAAATGATGTTAGCTGCTCCGCAAGAGGTCAGAAGACAAATGAGCATTCAAACAGTCATATATACATATACACAGTGTTTGTGACTGTTACCCAGACAAAAGGTAGTGGTGGTACCTGCCCCCACTCACTCACTAATTATCAACACTAAATTTCGCTAGATCCAATGCATGTGTGCCACAAGCACTCGTGCTTTCCTCAAATTTTGAGTGAGTCAGTAGTCAGAGACTGTGAATATATATATGCAAAAGCTGATTGAAAACGGATCCAAGAGCCAGTGCAACATGGAGGACGTGTTTTGAGCTGCAGCAGAAATGGTAGCGTTGCAGCCAGAAATTGTCAGTCAGGCTGACC